>Ga0224511_10005403_pt1 | contig 10010 bp, 3 predicted proteins | sample SF_May12_sed_USG_2_FD_169988 | JGI IMG/M metagenome (GOLD analysis project Ga0224511, IMG submission 169988) | Sediment microbial communities from San Francisco Bay, California, United States - SF_May12_sed_USGS_8_1 | ecosystem: Environmental > Aquatic > Marine > Sediment | place: USA... | reverse complement strand
AAAATGATGGCGAATGAAAATTGTGTGGCTTTATACTGCGTCGACCCTAGATTGGAACAATATATTTGTTCAATGTTTGTCTCAAATTATTTTGTGTTCAGACAGAAAATTTCACAGCAAGCCATCCTAATAACTGTGGTAATTGAGACTCCTTAGATATTCGAGAGGTCTCCTCGAACTTTTTATAATGGTGTCAATCGCCGATCGATCGACCATCCTTCGCCATGGGTCCATATAGACTTTTCTCATTGAGAAAGTCCACCGTGGACGAAGGAATTCTTGACAAACTCTTCTCATGTGAACCTACTCTCACATAGATTATATTATTTACGAACAGCCAGCAGTATAAGAGTAGAATTTGGGGTGAGGGGACTGCTCTGGGTTTGATCGTCGATCAGTTGCACTGGCTACGGGGCATCGAGTTGCACTTACATAGTTAACCAGACAGCTGGGGGCTCATTAGCTAAAGTCATGTTACTGCGAATTGTTTGGCAATAACAAAATGAGAGGAAAGGTGTGAAGACGTGGCATACAAACTCATGCACTGATACTTTGGGACTTCATCTCCTTGTGTCCCCCAGATTTCAAGCACTGGGTGTAGCCCTGTCTTCAGGAGCATTCCACCTCTGAGTTTTTCCTTCCCAGCGCCACTGTATCTGACTGCCCACTCTTTGCAGGTGACAATATCATTGATAAGGATGAGTATAGAATGGCGTATACTCAGTTTGGATTGACTGACCAGGAATGTGATCAGGCTTACGATACCTTCACAGAGGTAAGTCTGAACAATTAGAGAAAACTGATTATACTGTAAGGGGAGACAGCCCCTAAACCAAAATCATTAAGAACACGAATAACTGTCAATAGGATCCGATTATACTGCATAGGTAGATAACTCCTAAGGTATTGAGAAAATGACCTATCCTGCTCTCCGGCATAAGGTGAGTTGGCAGAGGGAAGCAGTCCTCGCCCTCATAGCTGCAGCTGTATATAGAATGCAGTTTATGGGTGCAACAACCTTTACTTAGATCACATTTAGCTTTTTTGGGATTCGAACCCAGGATTCTCCGCGGACGGGCCGTGCATTTTTACCACTGAATCACAGCTTCTCCCTCTCGACTATATACCTGCGGATAACAGCATAGTTCAGTGAGACTAGAGCACTTAGCGTAAAGTCATCAAAACCGCTCTGTATCCATTGTTAGTGCGAGCCCCTCACAAAACTTCCAACTTCTACCACTCCAGAACAGGTGTCAGCCTTCAAAACATCGTTAACTAGGATAGTCAAATACAACCATTAAACAGTGACATTAAATTACTGACTGAAACTTAAAAAGAACTATTATACCCATATTAATGGGCATGTGTAATGGGAACTGCATACGTACATTTTAAACTATGGCATATATTATAGAATGGGAAAAACGCCCTGAACCGTGAACAGTACAGCAAACTATGGCATGAATTCTTCCTCTCCAGCGACGCGACGGCCAAAGGAAACTGGCTTTTTGGCAAGAAGGATTTCTAAATGCTCCACACAATGGTGCATTAGACAATGAAATACGAACCCTGTTTTATTTCTGACTTTAGTGCATACCCTACGCGTATGTACACGTATGTACTGTAATAAAACTTACCTTTCTAGTCACCAGAAACTGCTTCGAATGTGCGAATGAACAATCATTGCCCTATCCATGTTACTTTTAATACTATGATGAAAGGCTTTAATTGTCATCAGAGTTTTCCCTGTTTATTTCGTACTTTATGCATCTGACTTGACGGAAATCAATATCAGTAAATAAAACTTGCATTTTTGAAAAGAATGCAATTGGGTGTTTATAGTTGAGATCAGGACCACTCCATGGTTGTTAAGGATCCACATTTCCCTTCTCACTAAACTTAGCTGAGTTTCGGTGAGTGATGCTTAAGCAGACGACTTAGGTTAATTGACATCCAACTAAGAACCTGATCGAGAAAGGTAACAGGAAACCATCTCAGTACCATCCCACGCTACCATTACAATGACAAGTCATGAGAAACCTGCCTTCGGCAGTATACCTCATCATCAGTCAAGGCGGACAGCTTAATAAATTAAGCTTATTTGCTGTATAGTTTTGCTTCAAGGCGGGGAAGGAGTGGCTAAGCGTGGTGTTAACACATATTACGGTTGGATGAACAATTTGAAATTCTATATCTTATACGCACATACCCACATGTGTGCTGGCATTAGAAAATTGTTATAAAGGAGCCAGTGACCAGCATAAGAGTGTGATAGACACGCTGGTATCTAGCGTGCCTGAGTAGAATTAAATATACCTCATGCAATTCACTTTTAAGCGTAATACCTAATCTATGCCTGTGAATCATTGCTATCAGTAGCGCCTTCTGAAGGGATTAACATCACCACGCTTGGAATAATGCGCACAAGTTGCTACAGATTTGGGGAGAAAGTTTTTTTTAATTTCGACAGACTGCAAAGGTACAAAGTTTATAGCGTATTATGCTAGTGCATAATAACTCACTGACTCTGCTAACATCATTGTGAGGTAAGTGCACTGGGCTTAGAATCAGGAACCCCTGGTTTGATTCCTAGTTTGGGCACCACTTCATCCTTTACCCTCGTCGAATACCAATCCGGAGATAATCAAATGTTGCCCAGTCAATGGAAAAGTTGATGAAACATGTACATGTGCAGGATATGCAAGCCTTTGAAATAAATGAGCATATCGGGATTACCCAATGCCTTCCCTTTGCAACTTATTTTCATAATTTATAACTGAGATTTTTCACAAGTCACTTAGAGCCTCTTGTAGCATAAAGCGGTATATCGCTTTAAGATTATTGGTAGATAGTTGACGCGGTCACATGGTCTGTACTAACTCTGTAGCTTATTGGGCTGCCAAATTAAATACACGCGTGGCTCGCATTGATGTCATTACATTCGCGACAAAGCTATTGAAACCCTGTGAGACGTTAATAGGAAACCGCGAAAGACTGTACTATTGAGTGGTTGACATGCGTTCCAATACAGTATCTGTTATAGGTCATTGAAATAATAACGCTTCACGCCTCTGGCATTATAAGGAGTGGACTATAGCAGTCACAATCCACCCTAACACCACAGATAATAATTTCCTACTATACCACCTCTATAAACCAGCTACATATCAACATGCTTACAACCAGGAAGCATGCGACTGCATTTACACGTAAGTAACTCGGTGTCACAGCAGTTTTCCTGTTTGAACAGTTTCCGTTATGGTGAATCTGCACCACAAGCGAATCAGTGTGAATGCTTAACTTCATAGAGTATGAGGTTTGCTTGTTTTTGAACTAGGATTGGTGTGATGAGCTCACACTTACAACGAGAGCCCGTTGTGACCGGGATTTAAACCCAGGTTCAAACCTTTGCAAGCCCTGTGCTCTATCACTGAGGTATCTCAAGGTGGTAGTACTAGGTGGCGCTCACTAGGTTTCCGAACATTAGGCAATGCCCCCATCAATCAAGTTCTCCACTTTTTTGCAGCGTCACAAGTTCGATACTTTGGCTCGGAGCAGGATGTTAATAGAATGAAGGCAATTCTATTAGGTAAGTGAGTAAGTCAAGTGAACAGACTTCACTTACTTTGCACAATGATAGCAAATGTCGTTATCTATATAGTGTTGCCAGAAAGAGCGCAAAGATTCTGCTAAAACAGTATTAATCAAACAAGCCGCTGCGCAAATGGATGACTGCATGAAGCATAGCTATTATACTGTCATGACATAGAAAGAATACATCTGAGCGCACTCACAGTTTGAGAAGCACGCACTTACAATCTGAGAAGCACGCACTTACACTCTGAGAAGAGTGGTAATCCAAAACAACCTAATATCAATGAGCCCCTCACACATAAGGTTATCTCTATACCCCACTGATGTGGCGTTATGCGCATATATACCCTTGAACACGAATAGAAACTCGGAAACTCAATGGGACATGCGTGCTTACTCGTAATTAGCAGTTAATGAGACCAACGCGCTAACCCCTCGACCAAATCATTGATGAATGCGTAATCCAACATCTATAGCTACGTACGAACACAAAAGGGCTAATCTGTGGTAATCTGAGTCAACTTTGGAGGATTATATGAATAAGATGAGATAAACACTTTTGTTTGACTATGAAAGTCTTAATCAGTTGATACTGTCACTGAGACACGAATGAACTGTACAAAGGTGACTCAGTGGGTGATAAAGGCGAGACTCGGAGCGTGACATGAGGATGCCACCCAAAGCACCACATCATGGCATGGACAGAAATGCTAACCCGTTCGATCCTGACTCATTACTGCAGGGTGAGTTACATCAAACCACTCGAGCTAGCAAAATTATACACTATGAAAAATATTAGGATACCTAGTGATCAACCAGTGATTGCCAGCGTGCATGGGAACTATTGCTGGCCAACCTAGTTGGTAATGTCTGCATATCTTGCTGTACTAGGCACTAGGTGGTGGTGATACCCTTGCTCTTTTGACACCTTTAGTTTCTTGGGCTAGTGGTTTATAGCCTGATCCAATACTGTGCTAGGCGATACTAATCTAAGTGGCATGGGCTTTGGCTCGGGAATTTTTTTACACATTCGGCCACTTGTACTAACCTGGCCAAATGACTATAGCGGTTGTGTCCTATGCTTTGGTAGGCAGGATATCGTTATAAAAACTGACATTGGCTAAAATTCAGGGAATGTGGACGCATTGAATCACTCTGGCTAAGCATATCTGAATTTTGATCTATCTGACAAAATTATATATTAGGAGAGTGACCAACCAGCATTTACCCAGCTTCTAATAGCCTAGCTTCATTTATGCTGATGGAATTGAACTGTAATGGTTAATACATGATCCTACGCTCCCTAGTGAATGGCACTGATTGCATTGACATTTGGTCCTGAATGAATCGTATATCGCTGATATCATTATACACTGCATGAGGTGACGTCCTTGTCATTCTCAAGTGTTGAATATCTGCAACTGGACTGCCATTCAAAGACTGTATACATATGATAGTGGGATAGCTCAGTGGAGAGAGCACTCATTATATGGGATAGCGAGTATAGCTCAGTGGCTAAAGCACTATGGGATAGTGGGGTAGTGGAGTAGCTAGAGTTGAGTTGAGTTAGCTGAGTGACTATAGAGCATTATGGGATAGTGGGATAGCTCAGTGACTAGAGCACTATGGGATAACCAAATAGCTCACTGGGTAAAGCACTATCCGATGGTGGAAAAGTTTAGTGACTAGAGCCATGTGCATATGGAATAGCCAGATAGCTCAGCTGGTTAAAACGCTTGGCTTGATATGTTAGATCAAGTCGTGGCCACTCAGTTCTCATGCATCTCTAAATCCTATTGCTCCAAAGAAGGCCTCAGATGTAGGCCCATATGAAAATATGAGACAATAGATTGTGTAAGTATAAAGGCCTATTCGGCAGATCGGAACAGCTAGTGCAATGCCGTGAAAATATTGAAACAATACCATTCCTAATGTGACAAATGTAGACTGGTGACTTGCTTGCATCATTACTGACCGACTAGAGGAGCTTCATTCCGTAACTGGCAACTGGTGAAACAAGTATCTAAGCCAACCACTGTGAAAAGGTCATATACGAGAAAACAGTAACAGCAAGTGCTTTGTCACAGGTTTGCAATGGTATGAAGTATGTCCTTAATGTTGACTTTCTCACGGGTTTATGCTATGTAGAAGACATATAACTATTTAGTTCGCACCTACTGAGACGAAGCCAACGTGCATTGTTTGTTGGCACTATGTTCCCTTGAGATTGATGCTCTTAATGCTATAACAGACATGACTATAAAGCAACTAGGGTGACCTTTTTGTATAGTTCCGGCTTATACAAGAAAAATCCAATAATAATAATTCTCGCTAGTGTCCCCTCGCATAGTGACTGCAATATCAACCTACAGTAGCATGAGGGAGATAGATCCATACAGGAAAATCTCACTAGAAACTGACGGTAAGTCTCTATTTGGGAGCGCTGATCACTCAGCTACCTGTGGTGATCGCGCGGTGCCAATGCCAAACTGCACAGGATATCATAAACACACCCACCGATACAGTAAAAGGATGCATTAGTAAAACGCATGTAGTACAGGCGAATATTACGGATAGTCCAATACTCAGTTATCAGCCGTATGCCTGTACCAAGATAAGCTGAAGTCAAGATGACTAGCTTCCACACTATAAACCACAGCCAGTAGCAATGTGATACCGAAGGTTTTCAGTCTTCTCATGTGTTAACTTTTCCTGATTACGGCCTTCTGGTTGCAGTGATGCTGCTAGAGTCAGACTCCATGCTACAGAAAAAGGGGGCTAGCAGGTTCAGTCAGTAAAAAAACTCTGGAATTCAATCCTCGGATTGTCAGTTTTCTTTCCACTACGGAGGGAAATCTATTTCGAACAGGCTTTTAGCAAGCCTCTCTTACCAAATCGCCCACATGCATGGGTTTGGATCACCGCGGTATAAATAACTTAGGTCCCAACTACAGCGTAGTAGGGCTGTTGAAGGTTCACCTTTTTCTTCTCACCAAAAGTAGCCGAGATTTCAGCGAGTGATCTGTAAAAATAGCCATAGGCATGTGAGACTAATTACTGATGCTGACAGGATGCTGACATCAACAAATTTCTGTAGAAATGAGCTGCACCGTTAATGCATGGACTGCCTTCTGTAATCATAGACACAAAACACCACAGACATACAATCAGTGGACCTGTGAAATATGGGCAATGATGCCATCAATTGTGTATACGCATAGCGCTTAGTCTGTGAACTGGTTGGGGCCGTTAATACAGGATATAATTTGTTCATGGTTCTCCATTTGAACTGATAAATGCCTCAGTGTTAATTGGATCTTGAATAGAATGATCACAATAATCATTAACTACCTGTTGACATCCACAGTCAATCAGTGTGATGTCTTCTCAAGTTTTTATATAGCATAACTAAGTATAGTACAGCAAGCTTGTTGAGAACTATAGGTTAGTAATGGCAGACTGGTAACCTCTTGATAATTGATTCTTTCAGTATTCAGTCTGTGATTTTCCATTGATCCGATGCTGCGATGTTTGTGTATGTTAAAATGAACATGAGTCTACGCATACTCTATGCACAAACTAACAGCAAAATCAGCAATGTGGAGCAGGCCCCTTCCGGGGGGGGGAGGGGTGGTCATTCCAATCATATGCAGAATGCAAGAACAAGCCCTGGTGAAGCCGGGCTTCCACTATGAGTTGAGCTCCTGATGTAATACACGCCTCCTGCCGTCCAGAAAGTTTCCCGGGATAGGATGACTGAATGTTCACATGGAACGAAAGCATGTGAAGGTCGTCTCGAACTAAGCACTAGAGACCCATAGGCCCTCTGATCGTGATCCCATAGGAAGCAACAGTCAATGAGAAACCTAAGCTTTAATTTAATGATTTAGATATGGCATATTTACAAGATACCAACTGGCAAGTCAATCAACCTTCCAAGAATTTATTGACTATTGGCAGTCTCCTTTCCTGGCGTTGGAGCTGAGCGTATCACAGATTGAATCCAATACCTGGTCCAGTCATTCCATGCTTGTCATTGCTATTTTGACAACTGATACATATACACAGAGGTATATAATACATGTACAAGAATTACATTATGATCTATATTCTATAGCACTTCCCTTTGGTGGATTGAATCAAAGGAGATTCAACTTAAAACTTTTCTGTCATATTTGACGACTATGCGCATGTTGAACATGAAAATTTCACAACACCCCCAAACATGCAGAACTTTGGAAACAACTGCAAGTTCATCAGAGTTGACAAGCCTGGAATGACGGTTTGGCTTCTAAACGGAAGCCTTCCCCTATCAATCATTCTGACAGTAGTGACAACGTAGGGCTAGGGCAATATCAGTCTATGAGTGAACACTAGTTTAGTAGGAGTAGGATCAGCGTAGGGTCACAGGCGAGTTCTTTGGGAACTGACATGAACTGTTTTCGATCTTCTGCAGATGAGCTTGGAGAAGAGGGATCTACACCTAAATCTCTTATGGAATATGACTGCCTTATTAAATTTTTAGCTCTGGGTAAGTGAGTGAGCCAACATAACAAGAATCTCTTTTCTCACTTGTAATGACCTACTATATGCGTTTCTTTGAAAATGCTGAGTTAGATACTTGTTTTGTAACCAGTGATGACTTATGATAAACACCACGAGTGGATCAGTGTTCATGCTCCACCTTATAGTAAATCATTTGGTTCTCGGCCTTGGAAGGCCTACTAAATAGAATTACGATGTGCCCACAATGACAGTATTAACTGTTTTAGGTGACAGCGGTGTGGGAAAGACCAGCATACTCTGTCGGTATACCGATGATCATTTCTACCCAGCCTTCATTTCCACAGTCGGCATTGATTTCAGGGAAAAGCGAGTTGTGAGTGTTCACTTTGAGCTATGAGAGAATTACAGATGGTCACAGCCCACGGAGTATATCACATATCTCATAAATTTATGGCTTCAACCAGTGACTTGAGTCCAAAGGACTAGGTTATTTCCATCATCAAAACAGATTTTTTAATCTCCCAATGATTGATAAGGTGTTCAGGCGAGTAACCCTACTGCAAGTGTCATTCTCAAAACATACCAGCCTCCACCATACATACGGGTAATTGGTAATATGGCAGATCGCATGTATATAGCCTCTTTTTATGGAGAATCCATATAGAAAAAACCAAGCCAATCTTATAACAATACCTATTTCAAGCGAATGGACGCCCTACTTGCCTTCACAATGTACTACATTCACTGCTATGATTTGAATAGAGCTCATCGTAATTGTGATAGAATCCCCACCACTGTATTAACTGCTACATGTAATGGTAAAATGTCTTCTTGAAAACATCTGGATATGATAGAATGATTGAGTCAAGCTTGCTGCAATGAATGTCATTAACTAGTCACCGCGACAAGGAATTATACCAATACTAGCATGCCTAATGTATAGTCAATCCAATCTACTCCGTGTCTCTGGTCACAAACCGGCCCAAAACCATTCTCTGGAGATATGAAAACTATGAGCTACAGCATTTCCTAAATCCCATGGGTTAATGCAAATCTCACCCTGGACGGGAGCTAGGTTTCAGAAACTCATAGACTCGTGTTCCTCATTACGTTTCCTATGGTGATCTTGTAGGAGGAGTCTAAGGGGAGACACTGTGGATCAGTGTTTAGAGCACTAATCATTAGGTCATGCGTTCAAACACAGCTTGTGCATGGGTGGAATTTTTCAAAACTCCCTCTGTTAACCTAGCAGTAAACAGGCGCACAACTCTCATCTGAGCTGGGGAAGGTGGAAACGGCAAGGAATTAAAAGGAGTGGCTCCCCTCGTTACTTTGTTGGTGATAAAAGTTATAGCTCTCCAAAAGAAGCTTCCCTATATGACCATCGGCTATGAAAATGGTCTCCAGCTGACCTTAACAGAAATTTAGGTCGGGGGTTTCTCGTGTAACCACCTACAACCACGTGCTGAGACCATTGGTTGCTTGTGTGTCAAATTTCTTTTAAATCGAAAAGTCACGGCCTGTGCAATATAATTGCATGTATAAACTGTTCTCATAGGTACATAGAGCTGAGAATGCGGATGGAGAGAAAACTGGACGAGCTACGAGGTGTCATCTGCAGTTATGGGATACTGCTGGTCAGGAAAGGTAGCCTATTCCTCATCACAATACGACCACACATATACCCCCCCCCATTTCAACCTGAAAGGCGCTAAAGTAGGGTTGCTATTTACCAGGTATATTAGACAGCAGGCTGCTATAGCTGATATGGTTTCCTGATACGCCTCAGGCTCTCTATAGCTGAACCCTTATAGGAGATGGATAAGCGGGGTAGTGGATAGTGTAGGCCGCAGCCAAGGAATCCCTGACAGACTCAGGCAAAATTTCATATGTTACAACACCTTTGCCAA
>Ga0224511_10005402_pt1 | contig 10010 bp, 2 predicted proteins | sample SF_May12_sed_USG_2_FD_169988 | JGI IMG/M metagenome (GOLD analysis project Ga0224511, IMG submission 169988) | Sediment microbial communities from San Francisco Bay, California, United States - SF_May12_sed_USGS_8_1 | ecosystem: Environmental > Aquatic > Marine > Sediment | place: USA... | reverse complement strand
AGTAATTTATTATTGTTATTATTACTATTATTATTATTATTATTATTATTATTATTATTATTATTATTATATTATTATTAGTATTATATTATTATTATTATTATTATTATTATTATTATTATTATTATTATTATTATTTAAATAAACGATGCAAAATCGTGTTTGTTTGTGTAGGCTGTCTTGATATTATTCCTCTCGGTATATTGTTTTCCCATTTTAATGTTCTTGATTTGATCAAGGAGGCTCAGTAAAAACATTACTGCACGCGTTTATTAAAAATTACTCGTGACCGCAAATTGCCTAAGATATTTTACTTCTCATATCTATTGCCAGTCGTGGGTGGTTGAATATCATGTAGGACAACCTAACACAATCTGACGAAGAGCGTTTGTATATAATACATCTAAAAGCAGCGGTGATTATTACTGGTGCGACTAATCTAGTTTCTGTCTGTGATCTGTATTCTGAGACCGTCATAAACCAATGTCAGGGGGAGTTCATTCACTTGAACTCGGTCCGGTTTATCCAATGAAAACACGAATTGTCAGGTTACGGAAATGTCCGAGTAGTTACGATTGGGAATAAATGTATTTATTTTTGTCTACAAGATATACCATATGATTAAGTTTGCACTAATGTATTTATATCTTTTAAAAAATCTTATTTTACTTAGAAATGTACAAAAACTGCACAGTAACAAAGGGAAATACTTTAAATGCTTTACATTACATTTTGGTTGACTATGATATAATAAAAGTAGTTATTTCATTGCACCAGTAATTTTCTAAAATTGAAGGAGGGGATCTTATGCCACACGTCAAGCCATCATTACGCTTAAATGAGTTCCTCGTTGAAATGAACTTTAACCAATCATCTAAGGGAAAGGCAATTATGCACAGAGTGAACGAACGACGGGCGGAAATAATAATTAATGTCTAGATCTATGATTATTATCTGAGTCAACCAATATATTTGGGCAGTAAGGATGGTGTTATACCATACGTAAAACAAACTCTGAATTACAGCGACTATGGACTTGTTTTGTTCATTGTTTAAAAGAGGAAACGGTGAAAATAATATCATATATTCGTTTACAATAAGTTAACGTAAATGTCTGTTACTCAGACTGTTAGGCTGTCAGACAGTTCACCTATTCCATTTTAATCAGTTGCACATTGTCAACGAATTTTACTGATTTTGCTCTTACTTAAACACGTTAGATAATTTATATATTCCTGTAAAACAATATTTGTTTATGTGAAGAGAGAAACAAAGGTTGTAAGATCTAGGTTAATAATGTTTGGTTTAATTTTGATTATGTTAACCTCCAAATGTCAGTGTGAGCACCCTGCGTTACCTTTATGTTCCGGCGTTTAGACCCGACTCGCACGAAAGAACGAGACACAACGACCTCAGATGTTCTTTATTTTAAAGACTCATAGCCTATTCTAAGCCGACAAGTGTGTATTTACAAGTGTCTTGATCCATAGTTTTATTATGTCTGCCTTGCATTGTTCCGTATTGGAAAGCAAAATCATATGATATGCTTTTCGTTCTTCTGATATTATTTTTATTTCAGTCTAATATTATTCTCAAGAGTAACTGTCATATTGCGCCTGCTTCGCTTCTTTTCCAGACTAATCCATTGTCCGTTTTTTTTCTACGTATACATATTAGTCTTAAAGACAGCACGCGTAAAGCCATCCGCTTGCAAAACGTCTACTGAAATATAGAACTATTTAGACAATTGACATACTTAAAAGAAAAATTAAGGTACGGAAATATATATATAGACACGTATTATTACGTAAAATAAAGTTTGTTCTATGTCCATTAGTTTTCAAAATTTGGGTTTTTAAGATGGATATTTGACCCATGATCTTTCTGCTTGTCTCATAATCATTATAGTCTGCAACCCAGTATAACAAAAGGAATTCAAACACCAACAACGGACAAACAACACTTGTTAGTTATACAATAATTATACTTATGACAGAACATATGCCAATATCGCGAAACTGTATATTAGTCATTATTCATGGTTTCTGCCATGCGTGCAGTGTTGTATGCATCTTTATCAATCAAACAAAACTACTGAGACGCAATAGTTGATTTAATACTAGCGTTTTATCATTTGAACCAAAGTCATTTCAAACACTGTACGAATGCAAGTCTACTAAACCGTATCTAAAGGTGCAGTCAACTATAGCGTATGTATTGCGTGTGCAAATTTGAGAAAGCGTAACTATGCAAATTTCAAAAAAAAGCTAATTAAATACAACTTCCCGCCTATCGACCACATGCATAGCGTATCAACAGCGTTCGTATAACGTATAAGTAACGTACCTTTAGTTTATTAAGTGCAGGTCTTGAGTATCCAGTGTATGCCGTGCGTGTTGAAGCGTATGAGTAACGTATATGCTATACTCTCGCGTACGTTGATACATTTTGAACATGTACACACCATAGTTTAGCCTCTGCGTATAACAAAATGTACACCGACTAAGGCCTAACGTACCCCAACGTATATTAGCGTATGCGACTGTATGTGAGCGTATGAGCATACGCTCACATACGCTGATGTTATACGCTGTAGTGTGACTGGTAACAACACCATTACTAATCGTAGAACTTGGCTGTGTTTTGAAAGTATTTTGCTTATGAATATTTTGATGGTTTTTGTTTAACACGTCAGTTTTTTTGCTTAATCATAATTTACCCACAGGGTCAACAAAAACACAATTAGGTTTGATATAATTTCTAAGGCTGATGGTTATGATACAATTAATACTTTTTATTTCACGATTACTTTTAGACAAAGTGCTAATTCTGCTTCAGTTGTCCCTCACAAATGACTCATGAGAGGAAGCAGTCAGTCGTTTGCGGAGTCCATAGTCTGATACACAGGTAATTTGGATTGGCCGCCGAGTCATTACCTAATCACAACTCATGTAAGTTGTTTGCGGAGTGCAGAGGCAAGTACCCAGCAGCCAATGTTATACAAAATTAAGTAAGCTGTTTACGGCGTTAATTTTAACCAACGTTTATACCATTGGCTGCAGGTAATTTGGATTGGCCGCCGAGTCGTTACCTTATCAGCGATACAACACGTATAAAACTAATGGGTATATCTAGCAATATCTTTTTAAGAACTCGTATGTCTGTTTTTACGAGAATCGTAATGTTCATAATCATGCCTCATAATGTTAAAATCGAATAACTTCAGTTTACAGTTAACCAAACTCCCCAATTATATTCCCATTTCAAAGTGTATGTGTTGAATATGTGAACAATATCCTTATTGCAGTTTCAGGGGATTTGGATGGAAAAGGTAATTTCTTCCTACCGCTTTCCTCCGACAGAAAAGAATATTTTAATTACTACCTTATTCATGATATGATTCATTAAAAATTGATACCTTACTATGTATTTTGGGAGCATGCTAGACATCAGCTACTCAAATGACATATTTAATCAGTTGAAAACAAGCAATATAGTCAATGCGATCTGGAATATGTAGGTGTGTGATTCTACACCTCGTAAAACAGCGTCACAAATTAATAGTCTGCCTATCTTGGGAACTAGTTTGCCATACTTTTAAGTTCCGAGTGTTGCAAGAAATATACAAATAAGTAAAAACAATGCGCCGTGAGTAGGCATATGCGCGGTGTGTGCATATTCATTTTATATTGCGTTATTACTGTCTCCGAAGTTCATTGATGTCACAAAATTACAACTACAATGTAGGTGGACAATGGCTGGCATTGTTAATGGCAAACGAATTTATTATCTATAAATGACTAGTCAACGTGGAATAAATGATTATATAAAACCCATGTTACAACGAGTCGTAAAAAGAAATAAAAAAAACTGAACTTAGTCGTGTATCTTCGTGTATGTTAGTCAAAGTTAAGATAATGCCTAGAATAAACATTGGTCAAATTTCATGCACCTGCACCTGCCTTATTGAACATCATTGCCTCCTCGAGGGAAAGACATTCAAAAAACACTTTTTGTGTTTATTAGATTTTTCTTTGTTTTATTTTTCTTTTTCTTTATAATTTCTTATACTTATTGTTTCTCCTAGAAATGTTAAGTTACTGCCTTGGTACGGTCAATGCCTTTCATAGGGGGTTTAAACCAGGTTTAAGCTATAGCAAACCTCACACTTTCTCCACATTGTATGGAGAAGAAAACGAAATAAATGTGCATTTACTTTATCCAACTCTGAAGTCAGATGGCAGATGTCATAAATAAGGATATTATCTGGCTGACAAAATGTACAGGGTTGAAGGATAAGGTGCATAAATAATAACTTCTCAACAATATATGTCTCCAGTTGGGAAAGCCGCAAAGCTCGCCCATCAAAGATTAAATGGTCGCACTCAGAATGCCCTGCTTAAATACTTAAAATGATTTTAAGTTTTTTTTATTATCATCACATTACTAGGAGAGACACCGGGTGAAATAGCGGCCAACAATAACAACATAGTAGGCCATTCTTTGTGGGGAAATGACTAGCGCGCAGTAAATAGGTCTAAAATGCTATGAAACCCAGGAATATAGGTCAAGACTTCTACATCCGAAAAACGATGCTTTATGTACCAAACGGATAAAATCAAGGATGGTAGTTTTTAAATGTATCAAGATATAAGCAATCGAAAGACGTAAAATGTAAAATATAATATAGTGTTATATATTTAAATAATATATAATATATACAAGCAAGAATGATACATAATAGAATAAAACAACAAGAAAACTTCTCCATTTTGTTTTGCATGGCAATAAAAAACAAGGTTGAGGTAAGCTTATATTAAACAATTAATAAGAAGTATATTCGAAGTAACCCTACACGGAGCTGACATTTTTCTGATGTATGTGCAAACACCGTGTCACAGCCAACTCTTTACATTTTGCACCTGATAATCTGTCGTTGCTGCAGTTCATAGGTTATTATCTAATAAATCACCAATACGAAATATATGAAAGTGCCCAAAGTAGAAACGAAATACCTTTGTGTTTAATGTTAACTTTGAGCGTACCAAAAAGCAAGTGTTTCCACACAAAAAAATCTGAATCTTTTTAACCAAATTTATTTTATTTGTTTTTACACAAGCAATGTTCGTATTGGCGCATGTTCTAAGTATTTAAAGCATACGAGTAATAAGTAAACTATAAAGTATTCAAAACCCTTCTCTCGTAGTAATCTCCGCACCGGTAAACCCAGTCGGAAGAGCACGGGTCTCGGAATTCGAAGATCATGTGTTTGAGTTTAATGTGTTTGGTAGCGACATACTTTATCTGTGAATAAATCAACAACGATTTTATTCTGGTACAGTTGTCCATAGCTCCTGTGAGAAATCAGGCAGTCATTTTCGGAGTAAAGAGGCTTGTTCTGGTGAACTCAAGAGTCAGATATAGGGGGCGTTTGACCGTAGGAACTATTTCATGACCAAATCACTACACGTGTTATTTGGCTGAATCTAGGGTCGAACTCATGATATATGGATTGGAAGACCACCACACTTATAAACGGGTCTGCCCGGCCGGGTCGTGTTGCTGACATCAATGCATTATTGATAATTATCTTTATACAATGGTTTGTACATTTTAGAAATAATATGATATATTTCCATACTTCATCAGTATAAATTAGCCTGATTTTATCTAATTAATTAGATGCAAGTCCCTAGTTGCTTACATTAAGTGGCAACATAAATGCTGAAAGAGAACTAATAAGGACTCTTTTATGGCAAGTGCTGAGAGTGAAGTTATGGTCTTGTCCATAGCGATTGTGTACATGTTTTGTCGTTGAATACACTATTCGTGTATGTTAACGCTCGCATGTAGTCGATATTATTCTTACATATTGTTATTGTAACACTTCTGATCAATAACAAACATTTATGTAATAAGTAGTAGTGGACTTGATGTTTTTTCTTTCGAAGACAGTTCAACGGCGATATGATCAATATAATGTGTAAACCGAAAATTTCTTTCATTAATAATAAAGGTACTATACTTTGTCTGCATGCGCTTGGGGGCGTCAGTGGTGTGGCACAGGGCTCCAGGTAATTATTTTTTCTAGGGAGTAAATGTACTCTCTCCTTTAAGAGTGAGGGGGTAACGTACTCCCTAATTTCAAACCCAGGAAGTAAATGCACTCCCTAATTAAACAATCAGAGAGTATGAATGTGCAGAAAACATATGTTACTATTGTTTTGTATATAATTTATTATACATTTTAATAAATATTTAACTTTATCAGGTCTTTGGAAAACAACTCCAGATAATAACTAATAAAGAATACAAATATTTCCAGTTCTCCAGATAAAAACAGTGTCTTGGGATAAAAACAGTGGGAGTATGTACTTTTTTTAGCTCACCTGAGCACAAAGTGCTCAGGGTGAGCTATTGTGACCGGCCTTTGTCCGTCGTCCGTCGTCGTCCGTCGTGCGTCGTCCGTCGTGCGTAAACCTTTTTACTTAAACATATTCTCCTCTGAAACCACTCATTGGATTTGGACCAAACTTCACAGAATTGATCCCTGGGTGGTTCCCTACCAAAGTTGTTCAAATGGTTCTGATTGGTTGCATAGGTAGGTCACGGGGTCAAAAATAGGTTTTCAAAATGCAATTTTCAAAAATCTTCTTGTCTGAAACTACAAGGCCCAGAGCTTTCATATTTGGTATATAGCATCATCTAGACATCCTCTACCAAAGATGTTCAAATTATGCCCCTGGGGTCAAAATTGACCCCGCCCCGGGGGTCTCAATTTTACATCGAATTATATAAGGAAAAGTTCAAACGATATCTTCTCTTGAACCGCTAACGGTAATTTGTCCAAACTCAACAGGATTGGTCCCTGGGTGGTCCCCTACCAAAATTGTTCAAATGGTTCTGATTGGTTACAAAAGTAGGTCACGGGGTCAAAAAATAGATTTTCAAAATGCAATTTTCAAAAATCTTCTTGTCTGAAGCTACAAGGCCTAGAGCTTTCATATTAAGTATATAGCATCATCTAGAGGTCCTCTGTAAATGGCTTCACCTTGACCCTTGACCTTTTCCTCAGGTGAGCGACCTAGGGCCCTTTGGGCCCTCTTGTTTTATAAGAGATCAAAAGAGCGAGGGAGCAACGCGCACTCCCCGTAACGTATTTTTTAAAAGGTTGTGACAAAAACATTGTTTTAAAGAATTCATGAATTAAAAAGACTTATATTGCCATAATAATGTTATTTATCAAGTTAACATGTCCGCTTCATGAATAGTAATAGAAAAGTGAAACGCTATTATTTTTTAAAGTCAGCTGTATATGTGCAGTTTAAAACTTGATAAGCAATAAGACGCAAAACGGGAATCATCAAGTCACAATTCTATCAATGTTACGCAGGTCTATGCTGTTTATAATTTTAACAAACGCTTAGCAGTTAAAATAATGTGGCCAACGTAAAATTTTATGAGCAAACGAAGCTAAACTATGAAATGTACGCGCTGGAATTTTAATAGGAGCGTATCTTACCCCTTTATTAAAAATTTTAACGCATAAATGTACGCTCAGAAATTCCAACTACCGCGTAAGTGCCCGTTTTCAGGGGGTAAATCACCCCCTTACGCGCCTTATCTGGACTAGTGGTGTGGCATCATTCATTTCCAATGATGAACAGCTTTAATAAAACCGTGGCTGCTGTTTGCTCGTGCAGGTTATGCTTCGTAAGGGCTTTCCCTTTCATCAGTTTAATTTATTCTAATACCATTTTAGTTGAAAATACTAAAAAAAACACAGTGAAATACACTTTCACGATATTGACTTTTTCTCCGAAAATATAGTAAGCAGTAAATACTATGTGATACTTTTCACATGTTGTGTTTAGATTACACAGTCAACATTTAAATATACAACACATATTAACACATGAAAGAACATTCAACTTGAACTTGATGAAATTTGATAATACACGGTTTTTCCTTTAAAGCATTTTAGTGGCGTAGTAACACAATTTATGTATTTCATTATTCTAATAATTGCTATGGAAGTCAACAGATATGGTTTGAAACAGTGTTAAATGACATCGTCATGCAAAGCGAATGGAAACCAATTGTATGCCAGATGTTGTGTTAGTAGGACACCGCCTTTTATGGATAATGGACAGTTCCCTAAATGTCAATCATGATTATTTATGGTCAATTTTAATCCAATGGATTAGGGTTATGATTGCCAGATGACAGTCTGACCTAGTAAATACAAAAAAGGCGTACGTCCTGTATATAATAAACCTGATCACACGAACAAAAGAACAATACATAATGGGGAGGTGATTGATGTTTTGCGGAACTGTGCATTACCTTTTTCGTCTTTGCCATCACACCTATTTTGTCGTTCATGTTAAATTAAACCTACATAGGGAATAAATTTAGGTTTAGAAATATACGTTAAACAATAATGTGCAATCTGCTACGTTTTTTTATTTCTATAAACTTTGGTTAGATCATAATCTCGTATTATGCGCATTAATTTACTTTTATTTTGCTCGTGATAGGTCATACGGCATTGAAACCATAACACTCATGTCTTCCAGTAACACATATGGTGCTAAGATAGAGTAGGCACCTTGGAAAATGATGACATTATGAATTCAAAATACAGTGTGCAACTGTGCATTCGAGATAAGTTTTATTTATTTTAGTGAATATTGTGAAGAAAAATGAAATGCATTTTGATGTATATCAATATTTATACTATTAGTTGCAGGTTTGTCGTTTTCAATAGATACACGCTGTACTAAATTTATACAGCGGTTCATGAAATGTCACAGGTTCGTGATCGTTTTTCCCCCGTAAGAAGTAACAGGTAAACGTATTATAATCCTTAGAAGGCGATTGAAAGGTGAAAAGACTAGAGACAACTCACCTGTGATATACACAATAACTGTGGGTATTAAAGATGTTGTCTATTTTCACTAGACAGCCTCTTTGACCACGTCTACATCAGAGGGACCCGATACCAGTGATAAGAATTTAGCGTCATTACATAACGATAACATGAATTCATTTATATAAATATTTTCATGTTACATGATATAATTAATTAACATATATATAATATTATATGTTCTCAATATCATTAACATTGCAATCCTATTGTTGTGCGTGTAAAATAACTTAACGGAAGTTTTCTGGGTGAACTGTAAGAAAATAATTGAAGAACAGTCTCATTTTTTGTTTGTTTTAATATACATTAGAAAATAGTAGCTATAGATCAAAAACCGTTGAAAAGCGTTTTTGAATAAGAGTGAAATATAAAAAAGATGGTTGACACTTTCTGTATGACAGAAATGCTAAAAATCTTGCAAACAAAGCAGATAGGATCAAGTTGAAGGGCACCTTGACAACACAAACAAATGACAATAAAATCGCATACATGATTGAAATAATCTGAATAAAGGTCCTCAGGAAGCAAAGCTTGCATTGCATGGAGTCAGTTTGCTTAGACTAAAGTATGACTTTCACAAATTGAGGATTTTATTACCAATATATACCACGCAATCTCATGAATTATCTCTTTATGTCCTACAGTACATTTACAGTGCAGTTTATACTGTCTAACCTCCTAGAGAGGCACCTCTAACGAGCGGCTACCTCTCTCTCGAACGGCAACAATATCTCCACCCGCGCAGTGACATTGACCATTGAATATAACCTGTGAGGAACAACACCTCTCTAGAGCAACTAAAATTTATGTGGCCGCCTGATGTTGCTCTACAGAGGTTAGACAGTGATACATATTCTGGACTTGAATGACAACAACAACAACGAAAACAACAACAACAACAACGAAACCAACAACAAAACAACAACAAAAAAACACCAACGCAAAATCCAATATACCCACAAATAATTTGCACAATAAATGATGTAGTAGTAGTAGTAGTAGTAGTAGTAGTAGTAGTAGTAGTAGTAGTAGTAGTAGTAGTAGTATTAGTAGAAGTAGTAGTAGTAGTAGTAGTAGT
>Ga0224511_10005401_pt1 | contig 10010 bp, 4 predicted proteins | sample SF_May12_sed_USG_2_FD_169988 | JGI IMG/M metagenome (GOLD analysis project Ga0224511, IMG submission 169988) | Sediment microbial communities from San Francisco Bay, California, United States - SF_May12_sed_USGS_8_1 | ecosystem: Environmental > Aquatic > Marine > Sediment | place: USA... | reverse complement strand
ACAACAGTATTACGGTACGTCAGGGTGGCAAGGTTAAACAACAGTATTACGGTATGTCAGGGTGGCAAGGTTAAACAACAGTATTACGGTACGTCAGGATGGCAAGGTTAAACAACAGTATTACGGTATGTCAGGATGGCAAGGTTAAACAACAGTATAACGGTACGTCAGGATGGCAAGGTTAAACAACAGTATTACGGTATGTCAGGATGGCAAGGTTAAACAACAGTATTACGGTATGTCAGGATGGCAAGGTTAAATAACAATATTACGGTATATCAGGATGGCAAGGTTAAATAACAGTATTACAGTATGTCAGGATGGCAAGGTTAATCAACAGTATTACGGTACGTCAGGATGGCAAGGTTTAACAACAGTATTACGGTACGTCAGGATGGCAAGGTTAAACAACAGTATTACGGTTAGTCAGAATAACTAGGTTAAACAACAGTATTATGGTATGTCAGGATGACAAGGTTAAACAACAGTATTACGGTACGTCAGGATGGCAAGGTTAAACAACAGTTTTACGGTATGTCAGGATGGCAAGGTTTAACAAAAGTATTACGGTACGTCAGGATGGCAAGGTTAAACAACAGTATTATGGTACGTCAGGATGGCAAGGTTAAACAACAGTATTACGGAACGTCAGGATGGCAAGGTTAAATAACAGTATTACGGTATGTCAAGATGGCAAGGTTAATCAACAGTATTACGGTATGTCAGGATGGCAAGGTTAAACAACAGTATTATGGTATGTCAGGATGGCAAGGTTAAACAACAGTATTACGGTATGTCAGGATGGCAACAAGTGCAATGTTGACTCGAGTATACATGTATGTACATGTACTTAAATTGCTTGAGTACATTTCTTGGTATAGTGTGTAAATACAATGTAGTTCAAATTCAATATTTTGTACATGTAAATGTAACACTAAATTTATGCATAAATGGTGACTTTTTCAAAGAAGAATCTAATGCATCTGTGTCATGTCTGGATTTTTAAATCTAAATGAACTATGACAACCTAATTAGCTACATGTTTGTGACCCCAGATCTTAACAAGATCTGGAAATATATTGAGAAATCCTTTAACAAACTGGGATCTGTAAGTATACATTTCTCATACTCTTAGATACATTGTAGATTTACCCTCACATTCTACATACCCTAAATCAGATTCTATATGTGTTATATACAAAACAAATATTAAAAAATGCATGAGAAAGTGTCGACAAGTACTCAAGTCCCTATTATTGTCTGCATATATATTAATATAAGTGAAAGGTTTGTATGCTGGCTTGACTTCGAATTCAAGACTGTACTTGCCCTCCCAACTAATTACATCCTATAAAGATACATCACTCATGGAGACACAGAGAGAAGACAGAAATCCCCCGCGACACCTACTTTATCTTGTGCTCCAGCTCAGCGAGATCATCGTTCTCCTCCCCCTCCTCCTCCTCCAAGTCTGAGCGCAGCTTGCCTCGGAATATACGGCGCATGTTGACGGGCCGTCCGCCCTCCCGACCGCCTGACACCTTGATCTCCAGCGCCTTGTCCTTCTTGGCCTTCTGCAGCAGCTTCAAACCCTTGACACAACATAAACACAGGTTGATAAGGCGTAAAAAAAATGTTCTTTGTTTCCACTAACATCGCCAAAAAAATTAGGTATGGTCGGTCGGCATAACTTTTTTTTTCTAATTAACTTTTTTCATTTTTGTTATTTTTACTTAACAACTGGTTGAAAAAGCAAGTTAAACACCATTATATTGATGAATTGCCAACAAAACGGCAATACATTAAAAAAAATCTCAAAATTAGGATTAATTAGGATTTTTTTCTGAAATTGAGCTGAAAAAAACTTTAGGGTCGGCATGAAAAACTAGGGTCGGTCGTGTTAGTGGAAACAAGCAACTTTTTTTTACGCCTAAAACATGTGGCCAACTGTGAAGATTTATTCAGATGTGTACAAATATATGTCTTATATTGAAGAGGATTTAAAGTCATTATGGCATTGATTGATAGGAATAAAAATAGTTAAAATAAAACAGCTGAGAAGTATTAAGTAAGTATGAGTATGAAGATTGGAAGAAGTCAGTGTGAATCTTAAATATTATTCTACACAGAATTTTACATCATATTTTTTCTTCAAAATCATTTATTATGTTACTTAGGAGCTCTGACATTATGTATTACAAAGCAAAGAAAAAATGCAATGCAAATTGCCTTTTGAAACACAAAGCATAATTGAGAACAACATGCACTTCGAATGTCTATCTAATGTCCATAGCAGAGCAACAAAATAAGTACACAATGCCTAAATAACCTGTCTGACATGCCAGTCAACCGTAACATGTCATGTATTTAGAAGTCGTAAACCACTTAACCATTGTCACAAAATGCCAAGGCCGAAGAAACCCTATGAATAGTAAGATATATGTGATCTACCACCTAAACATGGAACAATGTCTTTTAGAAAGTTTTTGACATTCTCAGTAATGTTATACTAGCATGCTAGAATTTATGTAGGCTCTTTTGGAACATGGCAAACAAGTTAATATATAATTATATTAATATACATAATTGATCAAGCACAATTTCAACATATCAACACAACACTTGTGCTCTGACAAATGTGTGAAAGCATGTTACATCAAACATTACATGTGCGTATACCCAGTAATACATAACATATTTAGTCTTCTGGTTGATCAGAATAATGTTGTGTGTTGTGGCGTAAAGTTATTTCCCGCCTTTTGTCGGAGCATCAGACATCATTTCAAGCATTCTGTTGATACATCAATTGTCCCTATTAGTACCTCTATCTGCCTCATAAGAAGCGGCAGGGCCTTCTTGAATCTGTCTGTGAGGTCGACGGCGTCCAGCACTTGTATCTTCTCCGTGTACGAGGCCTTGACGAGCGCCGCGCAGATGTCGGGCAGGTGCTGACTTGGAACGCTCTCCAACATACGCTGGCACAGGATGGAAAAGGGGGATAAACAATCAATTATAGTTATCTGCCAGGAGAAGACAATAAAACCACATGATCAAAAAGCCACCAGGTAAATTAAAATCAGTTGTCAAAATTAAATGAACTTTAAATTAAATTTTATGAAAGTCGAGGCATGGTACAGTACTAATAAAACAGCCAAAATCAATAAAAAATACATATTCAAACTCAGAATTTTAACAAACAAGTCTGGGGTGAGATATAGTTAGAAAGACGTGATAGACAGTTCTTTGTTTTAAGCTAAAAGCATTCGGTATATCATATCTCCTTGCAGAAAACACAGTTAATTTAACCAGCTAAAATCTATGAGAGGTGTTCAGGAGGTTTAAGGACTTTTACTGAAATCTGAATAGTAAAAGAAATTGACAAACAAGAAAAACACCATTAAAATATTTTATCTTTTTACAACCAGCTGTTAAAATTGTTATGAGGTACATTTACAAATAACCAATTACAAATAAAACAAAACATGCATCTCAGCATACCCAAAGCACGCAAACTTCATTTAACGTTCTAAAGTTTACATCAATGTTCTAAACTTGGCATATTACATTGCTTCTGTAACTAATCTCAACCTGCAAAAAGACATTTTAACACTGTTCTTATTTGTCTTAAGTGTCCATAAACAAAGTGCTTGAAAAGGATGAAACAAGTCTTAGTTTAAATATTATTCTAAGATGGAATGTGTTGTCAAAACTTGTGTCGTGCCGCTACATTCACCAAAGATGGCTGACCAGATTGTTTCTCATCTTGTTTAATTGAATCTACGATGATGTGAAATATTGTGTGCCATCTAAAAACATGCAATCTACCTTATTATTTTATTGAACAAGATGCTCTATTTATACTAAACATCTCCATTGTCATTTTTTACTTTTCCTGTGTTAAATATGATAACTGCTTTGATTTCAATGATGCATTTTGACTTCATTTTTCTTGTATTTTGGATATCAGTGGCGATTAAACTGTTCTTACAAACAATTTCAAGACAAATAAAATTGACACTGTGAATGACCCTTGTTAGTGTGTGATGATACTTGTTTAGATAAAAGAAAAATACTTATCAAAAATATTTTTTGGAATTAACGACTTCAATAAGAAAAAATCAGAGTGCTCCGGGTATGCATCATGTGGTTTCTAAAGAGACGTAATCGTAATAAGGGTAGTATTTGTTTGTTTACAGTAATATACTTTATACTACAAATGTACCACTAAGTTTCCTTATGTAAAATATATGCAAAAGAGCCATTTAGAATAAAAATACAACAAAAGTCCTTAAACTTCCCAAACACCCCTTGTACCACCTTGTACCACGTTTGTTTTTAAATCAAGTTAAATCTAGTCAGTGTTGTGACTGTGTACCTATACTCTTTCCCACAAAGTTTATTAAATCTTAATAGTTTTTCAGAAAAGAGACAATAACAAGGACCAACGCATCGTTCAATCCTTAAATGAGGCTAGTTAGTCGCGACTTTTAAAAACAAGTGGGATGGCTGTAAGGTTTTATATGGAAATAATGACATTTCTGTACTGTAGGGCAATAACAACATCCACCAATCCTGTGTCAGACTCACGTCAATTACCCCCTGTAGTCATTTAGTCACATATAGTGATAATTGTTGGTCTGCCCATTGCATGTTTTGGGCATGTTTTGGGCATGTTTTGTCTTAGAAATGCATAACTGTGAAATGTCTGCGTTAGAATCACATTCCGGTACATGTGAACAGAAATAAAAACATCCAAAGTACATTATATCTGTAAGTAGAGCTGTCTTTACAAGCTGACTTATCAATTTATCACAATATACATGTAGTGTCTTTGAAAGTAATATGTTGATAGTAAACTTATTTATTTATAACAATCACCAAATGCCAAGTTTTCACGTCATCATCAAATGTGTCCAAATGCGATGTTTTGTTTTGCTGTTGCAATTTTTAATTCCTGTTAACAATGCTTGATTTTCCTTCTATACTTCAACATCAAAGCTTCAACACAGCACAGAGTCAATGTGTTGTGTACTTAAAGCTGAAACTGACTGAGATTTGCATTAATAACATTCAAGAAGTGGGAAGAGTATTTTATTTGGTGATGAATACAAATGTATTTAGAATTAAATGGCACTATTTCATGCGGGATAAAGTAAATATTTATATGTCCAGTTGGTCACTGGTCTATTTTTATTTGATGGACTTGAAGCAAAGAAATGAGAGCGTACATTCTAACAAAAAATGAGATGTATTGCAAAAAAAATGTTTTAAATTGAAACACAAATTAAATTAATGAACACTAATCATTGGTACTTTATTTAGATGGAAACAACTAGTAGTTGTTGTTTTCGAAATAAGGCGGAAAATGTTTTTTATATGTTTTTTCTAACAAAACTAAATTAAGTAAAAGAAAATTTCATTAGTTTTTTTAAAACTTGCAATGTTTTGAAAAACGTGTGCTATGTATCCCATACTTTTTAAAACAAGAAATGATCACTGGCCACTTACCTTAAGTTTTGAGACGACTGGAATGGAGATGTCCAGCATGTCCACCAGCTTGGATGCCTGGCCACGGAAATTCTCAGCCAGGCTCACCAACTCAGAGTTGTTGTTCAAATCCTCATCTAGTAACAACAATCAGAGGTTTTATGGATTACCGACTCTAAATGGTGTTCATTAGAAAATACCTTAAACGTGTAGCACTTATTTGGAATAACAAACAAAAAATCTGTTTTTTGGTGTGTTTTTTTACTTTTTTAAATGTGTAGATTTTTTTAAACACAGTAACATAACATATATGTGTCCGAGTATGACATTTTGGGTCCAATTGACTATTTAAGCGATATTGAGAATTTGGTATCATATGATAGGGCTTTGTTTGAAGATCAAATTTTCAAATACAGAACAAATATATTCCTTTATTTATGTCAATATCACCACTTTGAAGTAATGAGATAATTTTGCAGAGAAAGGATATACTTATATCACTTGTAAAGAATTTGGTCACTGAAAAGCTTTTTACAGCTTTTGTGAGCCGGTGAAAATCCTCTTAAAAACCATAATAATTTGATGCATTTTTTGACGTCATTTTACTAAGTGACGTCATTTGAGCATTTGGACCAAAAGTCACAGGTCGGGACACATATGTCTAAATAAAACTGTGAAGGGAAGTAATTTTTCATCTATTTACCTCCCCTTTATATGAATAGAGTACAAACTGTTAAATCTTGTTTCAAAATTGAAATAATGAAAGTTGCTTGAAATTGGCCTAGAACGCATACACAACTGAAGCTATTTACTATACTAAATATATTTCCTAAAATAATATTAAGAAAAGAATATTTGCCTTTACCCCATTCAAAATACATTACACACAAGCAATCATATAATTATAATATATCTGCATATAAAAATCTAAAATTATGTGACAGATGTGCTGCCTGTCATTATCAGAATGAATGCTGTTAAAGATGCTTTGTCTGTATTGTGATACGCTTATCATTGGTCAGAAACAGTACAACATGTAACGAAAAAAAGTAATAAAGCATTCCAAAAAGAATGGCAAAATTTCAAAGACAAATATAAGTTAAATGATAAATAAAGTAAAATACAATGACAAAACATAAACGCAATAAATTATTGTCAGATGTAGGATTGAAAGTGGGTCTCTCACCACATTCAGAAGCGCTACCACTTCACACAGACAGCTGCTATCAGTAAATGTAGTAAGGCCGTTTAACTGTTTAACTGTTTCAATGTAATTCATGCACAATATCAACAAACATAATTGCCATATATGCATGCCACACTTTTACAAGTCAGGTTTCGCCAATAATAAAACATGAAAAGATAATTATATCAATTATATCTGACAGTTTCTCATACTTATGGTTAAACATTAGAATGTCAACTGATCTAGTCGCAAGATACAGACAAAGCATCATCAAGCCACCTAAAACTACCAATCACAAGCTGATGTAGTACAGAGAATGTTACAGTGTGAACGTGACACCACAGCGGTGGCTCAGTGGTTAGAGCGCTGCCCCGTGAGCGGGAGGTCGTGGGTTTGATCCCCGACCACGTCTTACCAAAGACGTTATAAAAATGGTACCAGATGCTTCCTTGCTAGGCGCTCAGCATATAAGGACACGTCTGGCTTCTCTCTCCTCTCAAACCTCGTTCAAAAAAAAGAGATGGATACCATCCGGAATGAGCAGTCGAGAGTGATTAATATAAGTTGGAATAACTTGTTTCGCAATCTACCTTAAATAAATAAGTTTAAATTAACGTGACCCCACCCTACCAGCATCATCAGCCAGCTTGTCCAGCTGTGTGACGGTGGCGATGGGATACGGCGTCTCCTGTAGGAGGGTGTCGAGCTTGAAGCGGCACAGTCCCGTCACCAGCAGCGTGTACGACGGCTTGGGCCAGTTGGTGCCTGTCACCTGGACCACCACCGCTGCCGTACCGATCGGGTGCAGCGACGTCAGCTCATCAATCTGGTTGGGAGACGAACGATATGTGAGAAATAGTGATGTTACAGAAACTGCATGTTACAATATAGGGTTTACTTTATATCAGATCACTACATATCTTTACTCATTATTAAACTTTAAATTCAGGTATGATTTTAAAGATGATCACTTACAGATTTGATTTTTGATTTCTGAATCTGTTACATGTTATTATTATAGAACATAAAGAAATTGTAGAATTTTATTTACGAAATCAATAAGCACTTATAGAAAGATGGAAATTGCTAAGGCCATATATACTTGCATACAAAGCGAATAAGTTAGTTTATGAACTTTTATTAAGAATGCAATTATACTGCTTGATCCATACTTTATCTACTAACATGTGGAGTTTTGTGCAAGTTACAGGATAGAAAATGTGATGAAATAGTCATCAAAATCATTAATTTAATGATAATTTAGTTGAAAATATTTATATTTCCCTGACAATTTTTTTTGCTGCATTGATATTTCACATTACTTTCCATGAATTTAGCTTTTTTCGGAAAGCAAAAAATAAATATTTGTGCAATTGAGCAGCTTTTTATCATCAACCATTAAAAAGAAGTCCCTGATATTCTAACAAGATTGACTTTTGAATAAAAACCCATTCAAAGTAAAGAAAATAAATGTATCAGCAGAACACTTAAAATGATGTCCGATACTCCGACAAATGTGGGAAAGGAATGTTATGTCAAACATTGCATGTGCTAGTAGCAAGCAAAACACAAAATATTCGTTCTTGTTTGATTGACCTAAAATAATGATGTTGTGCCTTATGACATTTAGTAGTTTCCCGGTTTTTGTATATGACCAAACATCATTTCTAATGGTCCAACAAATTGGTCATCAATATGTCAATTATACAAAAGATTACCAACTAACCTGCACGTCCTCGACAGGTTCCCGGGGAATGACACCGATGATGGTGCTGCTCAGTGTGTTGATATGTCAATTATACATCACCTACTAACCTGCACGTCCTCCACGGGTTCCCGGGGGAAGACACCAATGATGGTGCTGCTCAGTGTGTTGATATGTCAATTATACATCACCTACTCACCTGTACGTCTTCCACGGGTTCCCGGGGAATGACACGGATGATGGTGCTGCTCAGTGTGTTGATATGTCAATTATACATCATCAACTAACCTGCACGTCCTCCACGGGTTCCCGGGGGATGACACCAATGATGGTGCTGCTCAGTGTGTTGATATGTCAATTATACATCACCAACTAACCTGTACGTCTTCCACTGGTTCCCGGGGGATGACACCGATGATGGTGCTGCTCAGTGTGTTGAGATGTCAATTATACATCACCTACTCACCTGTACGTCTTCCACTGGTTCCCGGGGGATGACACCAATGATGGTGCTGCTCAGTGTGTTGATATGTCAATTATACATCACCTACTAACCTGCACGTCCTCGACAGGTTCCCGGGGGATGACACCAATGATGGTGCTGCTCAGTGTGTTGATATGTCAATTATACATCACCTACTAACCTGTACGTCTTCCACTGGTTCCCGGGGGATGACACCGATGATGGTGCTGTTCAGTGTGTTGATATGTCAATTATACATCACCTACTCACCTGTACGTCTTCCACGGGTTCCCGGGGGAAGACACCAATGATGGTGCTGCTCAGTGTGTTGATATGTCAATTATGCATCAACTACTAACCTGTACGTCTTCCACGGGTTCCCGGGGGATGACACCAATGATGGTGCTGCTCAGTGTGTTGATATGTCAATTATACATCACCAACTAACCTGCACGTCCTCGACAGGTTCCCGGGGGATGACACTGATGATGGTGCTGCTCAGTGTGTTGATATGTCAATTATACATCACCTACTCACCTGTACGTCTTCCACTGGTTCCCGGGGGATGACACCGATGATGGTGCTGCTCAGTGTGTTGATATGTCAATTATACATCACCAACTAACCTGCACGTCTTCTACTGGTTCCCGGGGGATGACACCGATGATGGTGCTGCTCAGTGTGTTGATATGTCAATTATACATCCCCAACTAACCTGCACGTCTTCTACTGGTTCCCGGGGGATGACACTGATGATGGTGCTGCTCAGTGTGTTGATATGTCAATTATACATCACCAACTAACCTGCACGTCCTCCACTGGTTCCCGGGGGATGACACTGATGATGGTGCTGCTCAGTGTGTTGATATGTCAATTATACATCACCTACTAACCTGCACGTCCTCGACGGGTTCCCGGGGGATGACACTGATGATGGTGCTGCTCAGTGTGTTGATATGTCAATTATACATCACCAACTAACCTGCACGTCCTCGACAGGTTCCCGGGGAATGACACCAATGATGGTGCTGCTCAGTGTGTTGATATGTCACTTATACATCACCAACTAACCTGCACGTCTTCTACTGGTTCCCGGGGGATGACACTGATGATGGTGCTGCTCAGTGTGTTGATATGTCAATTATACATCACCAACTAACCTGCACGTC
>Ga0224511_10005400_pt1 | contig 10011 bp, 5 predicted proteins | sample SF_May12_sed_USG_2_FD_169988 | JGI IMG/M metagenome (GOLD analysis project Ga0224511, IMG submission 169988) | Sediment microbial communities from San Francisco Bay, California, United States - SF_May12_sed_USGS_8_1 | ecosystem: Environmental > Aquatic > Marine > Sediment | place: USA... | reverse complement strand
ACATGAAACTTAACAGCAGAATTTGATATACTATCAACCTCACATAGATAAAGCATAAAATTTATAATGTCATCCTACTTATATATTTGTTCATTTTTAAACACTTTATGAAGGGTGTGGCGGGTGGCAAAAATTTGTTGCTGGTATGAAATTTGCTGGAACTGGAAAGGGGAAGCAACTTTTGCTACTTCCTGTCCAAGACATGTGTTCTGGTAATAGGGGAGGTAAATACACAATGACTGTGATAGACCTAAGATTGAGTTGTTTCCCTTAGACTATGTTCTAAAATAATTGAAGCTTATTGGGGAAAACCAATAAGCTGTATTATTGTTATGCTTGGCTGGATAACTAGGTCAAAGGGACTAAGGCGAGCGACCCAGTGCCCTTAGGGCTCTCTTGTTTTATTAACTTTTACCATAAAATGTTGCAATATTCTCATGTTTTCACATCTTTTACATCATTTACCTTTATGTCTATACTTTTTAAATAATCAAGCATGTAAGTAATCTGTTTATTAATGTGACGTATGTATTTACAGTTGACGAGATACAATATATATGTAGTAAGAAACAAAATAATATAAACACGCAGCCCAATGAACCTAGATGTCACATACTAGATATGCTTTTTAGCTAAATCATTATAAGAAAACATTAGGATATCAAACAATACAAATATGAATGGTAAGCAATGAGTTATTATGACAATCAATTCTCCAGGAAGAATTGTAATAAAGGTATTACAATGCATATTGACATGGTTAACAGGGTACAGATAAAGTGCATGCATGCCTTATACATTGTAAGTGTAAACAAAGGATTCAGGTTTATATCAGAGATATACCGGTTTACCGTGTATAAACAGACAACAGATCATCAATGAGTATACAGCGGTTTACCGTGTATAAACAGACAACAGATCATCAATGAGTATACAGCGGTTTACCGTATATAAACAGACAACAGATCATCAATGAGTATACAGCCTGACCGGCAAAAGTGATGGCAGAAAAGTTTCTTACTAACAGAAAGGACAAACAATTCATATACCATGAAGCAACTAGTCTTTTGCTGTCAGTAAGCTCATTATGCAAAAAACAATATGTGTAGGTTTATAGCATAACATGTACAGAATGCCAGAACAAAAAATTAGGCTGAAATATTAGTGACAAGTGTGTCCAGGAAATAGATTTTAACCTGTGTAAAAAGGGCAAATCTAAGAGCTTCCCTGGACCTGCACAGGGGCCTATCGCGGCCCCCTTGACCCGTAGCGAAAGTTCAGCTGATTTTCAATTTTAATGTTGGCAGCCCTGTATAGTTTAACATGCATGAATAACTATATTTAACAGTTTCTCATATTAACTGGAGTAGCATTCACTGCGTAAATGGATTACTCAATGGTGAACTCTAGTTGACCTTAGCCATGAAACTCAAATGTAAACTGTAGTATATATGGATAAGCCCATCTGTACTGATCTCTTCTCATAGCAGGTGTAAGGATTATTGGTTAATTTAATCTAAGATGTAAGTATCTGAAAGGTGCAAGTGGTATTCCAAATCAATATCTGTATACATCATGTATCCATCAAAAGGCCTAGAAGTCCAGGCACAAGTACCATGAAATGCTCATGCAATGTGTGCCATTTCACAGCTCAGTGCATAATGTTAGGATTCCTACATTAATATAGATATAGAGCCCTCCCTTATGTAATCCCTTTAAGTATAGTTAAAAAGTAAGATGTAAACAATTCTGGTAAAAAATACAGGCATAGCATCTTTAAATTGGTTTACTGTACAAACAAGCATAAGGACATTACATTATTGCAGAGTTATAAATACTAAATGGAAAAAAAAAAGATTAAATGGATTACTCAATGGTGAACTCTATTTGAACTTAACCATGAGAGCCAAACTTTTACTGCAGTTTATTGGGTAGGCTGTCAGTACTGATCTCTTCTCCTAGCATATGTAAGGATTATTGTTTTAATTTAATATTAGATGAAATGCAGTTGAAAGGTGTCAATCAATATCTGTATACATTATTAATCCATCAAATGGCCATTGATACATGACACAAGTACCATGCATTTTGTGCCATTTCACGAATCAGTGCATAATGGTAGGATTCCTAATTAAATATACCGGTAAATATAGAACCCCCCATGAGTAATCCCTTAAAGTGATAAACTAGCATAGCAAACATGGGTCAAAGGTTTATAATTAGAACACAGTGCTATATGTTACAATATGTCTGCAAGTTACTGTGAAAGCATTTTATTTCGTGGGGCAGAAATTTCGTCGTTTGAAGACGACGGACATATTCGTGGGTACTTGACTTCGTGGATTGTCCTACCCACGAAATTATAAAAATACAAAATTATTACCTTCAATTTTTGACAGATGCGAAACTGAGGCCTAACACTGAAACAGGGTCAATTGCGAAACTACGGATTAGCGAGTGACTCTGCCTATTGTCTTACGTCACGCCTGAAGATATTGAACCACGGCAGCCGGTCAATGTTTTCACAGCCGAGTTTCATCAGACGACTTTCATGACACCAAACTGTCAATTTAGGGATTATATTCATAAAGATGTTAGGGGTGCGGGTTCTTTTAAGGGTCTAATTTAACTAAGCCATTGACTGTAAATTAACGCCAATTAGCGCACTATGCAAACTGACACAGAAATAATCGATTACGTGAAAATCAAGCATACATCATCAAGCGAACCTGGGTCAAAGGTTAATAATTAGAACACAGTGTTTCACTTTATTTGAGCACAAATTATTATAATTAATACCTTATTGAAAGCAAAAAGGTGTGATATGCAAATTATATAGGCTAATGATTTGTAATAGTCATTATTTAATGAGAATCTGACGAGTTAAATCATAGTTTAATTAACATTACAAACTTGCAATATACATGGCTCATACCAAATGTTGACATTATTTACATGTAAATTCGAAAGTCTAACCAAGGGGATTTTATATCGTGGGTACTTAAATTCGTGGATCGTCTTGCCCACGAATTCCACGTAATTAAATACCCCGCGAAATAAAATGCGTTCACAGTATTATGTTTTATACCTACGAAATTTAAACAAAGAAAGTTGTCATAAGCAACTTGTGCAGATCAATGATTTGTAATAGCCATCAATTAAAGAGATCTGATGAATTTAATCATTGTTTGGTAAACACGTAAACTACGGTGAGCGACTTTTCGTAACATAAAGAGGGGTCAAGTGAACCAACCCTTGTGTGTTTGGCATGGCATCTAGGCGCGATTATAAGAAGAAATATATGGTAGGTATTATTTAGGCTATTATGACAATATGATAATGACAATTATTGTTTAAACATCTTTTTGGCCCCAATTACCATACATCCTGCAGAAAAGCCACTTTAATTCATATGCACAACTAATAGGCAGAATGCCAGGAAGCATTCCACTGTGATTTTGATGCATTAAAAACAATATAAAACCAAGACTGGCTCACAGTTATACATGTAAGTTAATTTTTCGAATGTAAAAGTTGCATAGAACCTCAATTTTACAAGCGAAATACACAAAATTAACCCTTAAAATAAAACTATCATGCATTATTACAGCTTTTTGGTCAATTTCAGCTTTAGCAATATAGAAATAATGATGATTCAACTTAATATGAACTGCCACTTTACAATTTTCGTTGCACCCATAATGTCAATCTGAAATAACCGCAAAAACAGGTGTGTGACCTCGTTTTTGATCTTGTTTATTATTGTTCCTAAAATTACCTCCAATACACAGATTTTTAATGTCATTGCATTGGAGTTGGAAAGATCAGTGGCTTAAAATGCCTGAATGATGCAAATGATTCACCAGCGAGCATACCATATGTGCTTCTGTAATGTTTGTATGCTTACCCCACATGTCTCAACAACATATTTCTTTTAATTTTGATACTTCAGAAAAAAAACCCACATGATTAAGAGCCAAACATAGTACTAAAATGACATTCCTAATCCTTCCAATAAGTTATGCTTAACCACATTCAAACCTTCAATAAGAATTACTAAGAGTATACATCATAATTATAGGACACATAACATTCATGTCAGATTCTGTGACACTTTAAACTTCAAAATTCTTCTAATGAAGCATTGAAACAATAGTAATCATAACACTATTCCTGTATGATATAATTAAGCTATTGCACAAAAACAGAATAATTACGAATTTCACAATATATAGAGATTTAACATTTTCAGGTTCAACAGGAAATGTTATCAAAGCATATCAATGCATATTACAGCTCTTATACCCTTTCAATCTTTCTTTCTACATTTTTATACCATTTATTATCACTTTGTTGGTTTTTAAACTAGAATGCTAGTGTCCTGTGTTAAAAAAATTAAGTAACAAAACCGAAAGGTCGGATATGTCTGCCATTCATGAGCTATAGCTAAAACATTGTGCGGGCAAATTTGTAAGAGGTAGTGCCAAACTTTATCCATGCAAATTTGTAAAAGGTAGCTCTAAACTGTATCCATGCTTTAGAAGAGATAGCTCCAAAGTGTATCCAGGCAATTGGATGAGGTAGCTCAAAACTGTGTCCATAAAAATTAGATGAGGTAGTTTTAAACTGTATCCATGTCCAATTAAATATGGATGAGGTATTTCCAAACTGTATCCAGTTAAATTTGGATGAGGTAGCTCCAAACTGTATCCAGTTAAATATTGATGAGGTATTTCCAAACTGTATCCAGTTAAATATGAATGAGGTATTTCCAAACTGTATCCAGTTAAATTTGGATGAGGTAGCACCAAACGGTATCCAGTTGAATTTTGTTGAGGTATTTCCAAACTGTATCCAGTTAAACTTGGATAAGGTAGCTCCAAAATGTATCCAGTTAAATTTGGATAAGGTAGCTACAAACTGTACCTTGAAAAAATATGAGATAGTTCCAATCTGTATCCAGGCAAATTTGAATGAAGTGGCTCCAAACAGAAGCCAAAACTGTATCCATAAAAATCAGATGAGGTAGCCCAAATTGTGTCCAGGCAAATTTGGAAGAGGAAGCTCCAAATTGTATCCAGGCAAATTTGGAATAGGAAGCTCCAAATTATATCCAGGCAAATTTGGAAGAGGAAGCTCCAAATCGTATCCAGGCAAATTTGGAGCAGGAAGCTCCAAATTGTATCCAGGATGCTCAAGGACTTGATATCTGCCCATGTTTGGTGTTGAGGTTTGCTCATAGCCAACAAATGCATGGACAGCCTGATTTCTTGAATAATTTGGTGCACATGAAGCATTGCGTATGTTTGATGTAGCCCTATTGGCGACATTTGCTGAACCTCTTCTAGGTCTATTCTGGTTTTGGATATCCCTTGGTGACTGTTGGTCAGTGGAATTTATCTGCCTTCTGTTCCTGCTTCCAAAAGTCTGCCTTTGAAAACATTTCATTTTTGAAATGAAGGTTTGGATTGCACAACAACTTTTGTTAGAACAAGTTATGAGTTATGCTAATTCCCGCAGATGATGAACTCTTTTTAGCTTGTGTTGTTGGAGAGTCTAAAAGTCAATAAAATGGAAACATATATTTCTAATTATAAAATGTTTCAAGTAACAACAAGATTGATTTTAATCAGCTTATTATTTAATTTATGTTGGCATGTGTAGTGCTCAGCAGTGTTCTGCCAATGCCGTAATAACCTGTTACTAGTATACAAAAATAGTCATAACCAGCCCGGGGTGATCGATTTTTATGGATTTTGCGGGGGGGGGTTCATAATAAAACTGATCACAATTGATTGCATCTTGACGACTGGCTACTTGTCCTGTGACAAAGTAGAGCTGGGATATCAGTCACATTTTGTGACAAAGATCTAGTTGAAACTAGCGTGTTATTCAGTGTGTACGAAATACGTCGGCCACGTCGGACATTGACGACGTATTTTCCAATTGTCCGTCGTAACTGCCAAATACGGTGGACATATTTGTCCGGCGTAAATTGTAGACTTCCGAAATAAAAATCTAAGCCTTTAGTAGTTTTTTCCCGCTTAATTCTGAGTAGTGTTTCCGTTTTCGAAAACAGGTTTTGTTTATTATCTTTTTGTTTTTCTAAAAATGTCCTGCTTGGCTTCGTACACACTGTTATTGGCTGTTGTCTAAATGATTCTGAGAAATGTCTCTTAATTTCAAAGGCTGTTAAGACAGATGATCAAGCATCAACCTGACATTGGCAGAACACTGACACTAAAGAAAGTGATTTGCATACACATTTTGTCTAAATGCACTATTGAAAATGGTAAATTAGATTGCTAGAATAAAAACTTAACCAGTTGCATCTTATATAGATTTGCCTTTTACCTGTATATGTGTTTATACGTCCTTTCCTCACACTAGAAAGGGCCGAAACGTCATTCTCACTTCTAAGATGGCTGTAGTCACAAAACCGCGCAAAAGGTAGTACATGTATATCTGTCTGGTCTAAATTTAGATTTTAAGTGTCTGCGCATGTTCACAGGAAGTTACGTGCGTTGTGCAAGGAGGGTATTCCATGATTCTTAAGGAGTATTTTATTCTTACAAAAAATGATAACAATCTATGCATGAGCTTTCAGCCTTCAAACTTCGGTTTAACTGATCATGTTTCAAGAGTCATCTTAACCTTGTGTAGTATTTATAATCTGCACTTGCAGTAGCTGCATGTTTACTTCACATGCAAGTGCAGTTTGTTATGATGCGAGCTTTTTGATGTAGAAGAATAAACTGCTCGCTGAGTTTTGCAGCAGTGCAAGTAAAGAATTAACATTCGCTGAGTTTTGCAGCAGTGCAAGTAAAGGATTAACATGTATCATCAAGATAAGGCGGTATATTTCACAATTAAAAGTAGTTTTAAATGACACAGAATTTTTAATTAGTTAAAAAAAATGATGATTTGAACAGCACAATGCACATGATTTAAAACAGCACCATAATAAATTTGCTTTGTTATTATTTTGATATTGAGGTCACATTCTGGAGATATTAAGACATTTTATCACCTGAGTTGTACAATTTACTCAAATGCACTTGAGTATTTTGTTAAAGAATATGAGTCTTTCGAAATAAGTAATGATGTTATTGTTAGGTCACTTTTTAGCTCGCCTGAGCACAAAGTGTTCAAGGTGAGCTTTTGTGATGGTCCATTGCCCGTCTTCCATCGTCCGTCCGTCCGTCTGTGTGTGCGTCAACAATTTCTTTAAACAACTTCTCCTCTAAAACCGCTCATTGGATTTTGACCAAACTTCACAGGAATGATCCCTGGGTGGTCCCCTATCAAAGTAGTTCAAATTGTTCCAGTTGGTTGCATAAGTAGGTCACATGGTCAAAAAAAAAGGTTATCATAATGCAATTTTCAAAAATCTTCTTGTCTGAAAGTACAAGGCCCACAGCTTTCATATTTGGTACATGTGTATATAGCATCATCTAGAGGTCCTCTACCAAAGTTGTTCAAATTATGCCCCTGGGGTCAAAATTGATCCCGCCCTGGGGGTCACAATTTTACATTGAATTATATAAGGAAAACAGCAAAAGACTTCTTGAACCGCTAATGGGAATTTGACCAAACTCAACAGGAATGGTCCCTGGGTGGTCCCTTACAGAAATTGTTCAAATGGTTTTGATTGGTTTAATAAGTAGGTCACGGGTCCTCTACCAAAGTTGTTCAAATTATCCCCCTGGGGTCGAAATTGACCTCGCCCCGGGGATCACAATTTACATTGAATTATATAAGGATTACAGCATGGGAACGAATGTCCGAGGGGGGGGGATTTACGTGCAGGTGGTAAATTGACAGCGGAAGAATTGTCCGCTCCCTGCTAAAATCGCAGGGAAACAAATGCCTGGACAAATAATTGCCCATATACCTAGTACTATGTGCGAGTCCAGGTTTAATACCTGATGTCGCTATGTTTATTAGCCCCCATCATATAGTTGAGTGCATATAGATGTGCTTGTCTGTATATAACATTCACTGTTTGCATTTGAGGAAATTGGCCTCTTATATTTATATAAACAAAGCAAACAACAAACAAAATGGACTTATGTCACTAATATTTAATAATTATGTTCTCTGATTTTGCAGTGAGCAAGTGTGTTGGTCACGGTCGACTGTATGTGTGGAACCTCCAGTCTACGCTGGGAGAGAAAGGCAGGCGTCTGCCCATAGACCTGATAGCCCAGCTCAGCTACACCAAGACAGACATGGACTACCTCTACCTCCATGCTCATAATGGTACTGGATGAGATGTTAGGCCCAGAAAGTGCCATGCTGGGTTGTTGATTCAAGTTTTTTTTTAACTTTCACTTTACTTTTATCCAATTCAATGAATAAGTATACTTGTCTTTAAGAAAAGGCTGGGGGTAACTTTTAAAAGTGAATTTAATATGTATGTGCAAACCAGAAAATCTGCAACATTCTAGTCTACTATTCTAAGACTCAAGATTTAAGACTCTGACTCAAACTTTAGACTTTGACTCAAGGCTCAAAAAAAAATTGTGTATACCATTTATTGGGCTTTGAGTCCAAGTCTAAGTCTAAAGTCTAAAACTGGGTCAATTTTAGACTCAAGTAATAGTGAATATGGGCCAAGATTGTGCAGCTATAGGTTTTAATAAAAAAAATTATATGTTATTTATTGTTTCAATAAAGACATGATATTTTGCAGGGATAGTGTGTGTGGGTGATGATGCTGGTCGTGTGTTGATGTACGACGTCAAACAGCTCATCAAGACCCGGAAATGTCAGCAACAACTCTTACAGCCATCCAGGGTAGGTTCACATACATTGTTTGTCTTGAATCACGTCTTTTAGATTTTTCAAGCCTGAATATTGAGAAGAAAAAGATCAGTTTCAGAAACATTTTGTTTGTTTTTTAGGATAAATAGTCACTTGGCAGTTGTAATAAAGCCCATGTGGTGGTGTATTTTGTGTGTTCAATCCTGGATATGTGTTTGTGTTTTGCAGATTCTGGCCTTCCCCTCTTTGACGATTCACTCAGACTTCACATCCAAGATGACTGACATTAATGATGATCAGGTAAGATATAATACAGGTTGTGTTATGTTGGCAATTGTCTTCAAACTTGTCCAAAGGATAGTGTCAAAAAAGCTAATTTTTGACCACAGCAATGAAGTCGGCAGACATGACTAAGCAGAAAGAATAAACCTTTAGCTGAGAAACATTCTAACTCTTTCACAAACAGAATTTTATGAAGAAGATTGTTTTAATTTATGAAAACCTAAATAGTTCTTAAAAAGTTCTTCATTGTAGTTAATGTTCAAAGGCATACTTGTTTGTCTTAGCATTGACATACCTATATAACTGTCCATTACTTATACAGAGCCCTGTGGTGAACTGTGTGGCGTTAGGCTGCAGTGGTCAGAAACTGGCATACGGGACTGACAACAACCTCCTGGCTGTGTGGGCCCAGCACACATCCTAATGTAAATGCAACGGAACTACAGCTACAAATCCCTGTGATTTTAATCTTACAGAAGTGAAGTACTCAGCTAATCAGATGTACTTCTAATGCTGCAAATGATGAAAAACATTGCCTGTCAGATGAAGTACTCATCTTGATAAGTGAATTACAAGTGTTTATCTAGTTGTAAACTTTACCTTATTTCAAAGCTTGACATAATAGTCCTATTAAGTAATTCTGTAGATGCTGTGTTTTGATATGATAAAAAAATGATGTTATATGGTAACCTATAATCTTTTACACACAAAATGATGTTATATGGTAACCTATAATCTTTTACACACAAAATGATGTTATATGGTAACCTATAATCTTTTACACACAAAATGATGTTATATGGTAACCTATAATCTTCTACATTTGATAATGTGAGTTGCACATTTTTATTGATTTCCAACAAGTAATAAGGCTATGTATGAACCATTTTAACATGTGTTTTACATTTTTTAGTCATGCATGTGTAGGGGACATATCTAAGAGCACCTGTTTGAAAACAAAGA
>Ga0224511_10005399_pt1 | contig 10011 bp, 5 predicted proteins | sample SF_May12_sed_USG_2_FD_169988 | JGI IMG/M metagenome (GOLD analysis project Ga0224511, IMG submission 169988) | Sediment microbial communities from San Francisco Bay, California, United States - SF_May12_sed_USGS_8_1 | ecosystem: Environmental > Aquatic > Marine > Sediment | place: USA... | reverse complement strand
GAAGCATCTGGTACCATTTTTATAACGTCTTTGGTATGACGCGGTCGGGGATCGAACCCACGACCTCCCGCTCACGGGGCGAACGCTCTAACCACTGAGCCACCGCTGCGGTTCATTAGCTCATAGCTAATTGATAGGCTGCAATGTTAATGGAAATGACACGAACACTGATTATTGTTGACGCTACAATTTGATTAAATTAGAACACATTAGAACAGTTTCTTATTGTGGCATGTTTGCTTGAATGGTTGAAAGGTTCGCCATGTAACACATTAATCTATTAAACAATGCAAATAAACATTAAATATTTATTAAGTTTTCGTTTGTTATGTGTGCCAACTAAATACACGTCTTAACCCTTGCCGACCTGGTCTTAAAGTTGATTGCAATTCAGTACATGCTAAGTGGCAAAATACAGTAATTGAACATACGGCAAGGAAAATCAAAAGACTCACCAATGTCGGGATTATAGCAATTAGGCAACATTTCTGAGTTTTACATTACGGTCATTATGGAGAAAATAACACATACGATGGATAACCCCACATTTTCATGTTCTTGTCATTTAGGTTGTCAACATGAGTTACTGAGAAATATAATACAACGGATGTCGACTAGGTTTGCTTAAATTAAACAAAAACGGTGGCGGTTTTTAGACAAAATTGACATGAGCACTGATTATATTTGTTGACGATGAAATTTGATATGAATAGGACAAACATGACGACTGAGACGCAGTTTTGTGCTGGATTTTTGAAATAATAATTGCTACTAAATATAGACGAAGATAATATGGTTTGAAAGCTTATCATGAAACCTTCATTTCTGATTAACAGTGCCCAAGTCACTATTTCTCCATCTACAATTCACTTGAGTTACGTAGTGTATCAACTAAATTGAATTATGTGTTTTTTTCTATTACGGTAACCATGATGGTTGTTCAGAATACACCTACATATGGGTTATCAAATTACATACAACAATAAGGAGTACAATAACAGTGTTAATGACATTCTGTAATTTGTGAGTACCTGATTAGTATTTTATGTACACCATTGTATATACATGTATAACATATTCAATAATCAATGCCGACATAATTGAACGCGTGAAGTGGTTTTTGACCGTCTTTTAATCTTACTAATGGACAGTTCCACAACTGTCAATCATGATTATTTATAACTGTACATGGTCAATTTGAATTCAATAGATTAGGATTAAATTGTCAGCTGACAATCTGACCTAGAAAATACTAATGAAAGCAGTATCACTTCCAAAAATCACTGGATCATGGGTAAGATGAATGTTGGATCATAAGTCACATCTGCTGACGTACCTGCAGCGTGCGTGTACATGACTCAGTGTTACAAAAACGCACGCTGCATGTAAATCAGCATATGTGACTTACGACCTGCCTGCTAAGATTCCAACATTCTTCTTACCCATGTTAAAGCATTTCCTCTTAGTATTTTTATGTAAATAGACTTAACATTATTTCTAAATTTCTAAAAAGTATAATCTTGATTCTAATAACACGATTGTTTGTAACTGTTAAATGTTTTATCGATGATTTTTTATTCGTTTGAATTATATTGTAAAATAATGTACCTTTTATTTCCTCCATGACTGGAGGAAATAAAAGAATCTAAAACAATCTGAGCTTCAAGATTACCGCAAACTATCACATTGCACAGAATGCAGTATTATATTTCTGTCCTGACGTAATTTTGCTAAAACAAATGAGTTCGTGAAAGTGCAATTTGCTTCTTACAGATAAATTTGATACTTTGTATGACAGTATAACACGCAACAGTGTCGTCAGTCTAGATATGAACTTAGTACCAGGGTTGATAAACAATAAACAGGACGGACACGGTAAATGGGACATAACTGACTAATTTAAGATATATTTTCAAATCAAATTATCAATTTATTTTTGATGTAACATAAATAATTCTATAAATTATTGACCGGTACTGTTAATGCTTCTAGGGCGCACGGCGTCAAACTAAGAATTCTGTTGTAGGAAAATATAGCAATGTTATTGAACCTGTTCCAATTGTATGTTTGAAAATTTAAAGTATTTGGTTTAATACGGCTAAGTGTGAAAGGTATGTTATATAAATATTATATAAGTAATATAATATAAGTAATCTCTCGCGAATAGATAGAAATTTACAGTGTATCTTTGATATTTTAGAGGTTGCTGTTTACCTTTGCAGAGGACATACAATAACCCTAAAAGCTTTTATACTCGCAACCTTGCAATATCATGCTTTGCACGCATACACGCAGAAAAGCTTGGCTGGCGCTATCGTATTTCAAAATAGTCGATAATAAGTAAATGGCAGAAAAAAGGCCCTAGGTGGATAATCAATACAAGTAATTCAATATAGAGAGGCATTTCAAATGGAACTTTAATTTAAAACTAAATCGCCTGAATGAAGGGTAAATAATAACGCTGTTGACAGTACTGCAAAAAACATCCACTGGAATATTAAGTGTATTAATAAACAAAAACACCAATAATGTCAGATTTGAATCTATGGAAAACGTAACGAAATAAACATTCAATTTAAAATGGCCACCGGAGGATTAGATCACTCTTGCGGTAGTACAGACAATGACGATGCGGTGGGCGGCAGAATGAGCAGCTTGTGCCATCCATGTGAACGGACAAACAAGACGACGGTCGCGACATTACGTTGTTTGCCATGCAATGAACGGCTCTGTGACGAATGCTGTAAGAATCACAGAATATACACTCCGGGTAATCACGACTTTGTTGACTTTCACGACACAACAATACGACGAACATTGGTGGATATGAAAGGGTATGATAAATGTGCAGAACATGGTAACTTTGTTCTGTATCAATGCTTGGACCATAATGATGTTCTCTGTTGTGAAGATTGCCACTTTAATACCCACAAAAGGTGCCAAAATCTGATGAAGATATCTCACATGGCAAACCGAAATAAGCCAAATAGGGAAGCTCAAAATGAAAAAGACATGTCGGTATACATAAACAAATTGACTGCAGATAATATTGTCGGCGAGAGTGACAAGACAATAACTGAACATGGAAATGACATTGATACCATATGCGGTCAACTAATTCGTGCAAAGGAAAGAACGATTGCACATTTTGACACAGCAATTGCTAGAATTCGGAAGGAAATATTAGACAAGAACGAAGAAGAAAGGCGTCTACTCGACAAAAGAAAATCAGATGCGCTTAAAGTAAAGGCACATCTGGAACATGTTCAGTCTGTTAATAATACAGTACAACTCGATGGCAACTACTTAGAGAAATACATAATGCATTTGGGCATTCAAAACAAGCTGACGCAAGCAACAGTCGAACTGAAAGAAATGCTGAAAATCGATATACGTGTCGAAAGATACCTCGATTGGGATAGACAATCCTTAATTGTTTTAAACATGACGGGGATTAACGTTACTTTAAAGGAAAGAAAAACGCAAATATCACTTGATGAAGTTAAGGAATGTCCTACGCGTGGCCCAAAGGTTTGTATAGTATAATGTGTTTCATCCGTCATGTCATCTTCTGCAGAAGTAAAAAGAGTTAAAGAAGTGTTTGTAAATCTAAATTCTGTTACAAAAATGTATGCAACTATATTTATTTTAGGAAAGGAAGGCCCTAACCGACAGTTATTCAGTAGTCGCGGCCATCAATTTTGGCAGAAGCTACAGCGGCTATGCGTTCTTGTATAGAGACATCCCGGAAAATATATACATGAACGACAAATGGAATTCAGATATTGGAAGTTTAATAACCTACAAAACCCCCACCTGCATACTTATCAACCCACAAAAGAAATTTGTTTCCTTCGGTTACGAGGCGGAAAACAAATACATCGAACTGCTAGAGAATAACGCACATAAAGGCTGGATGCTATTTCACCGGTTCATGTCCAACATTTACAGTCAGGTACATATTGGTTATTATTAAGCTATGATTATGACAGTTTTTTTTAAATTAAAACCTCTTGCAAACAACTTAATATTTTTATTAAACGATCACTGTTTTATTTAATTAAAATTAAATAGTTTAAAACCGTAACTGAATTATTAGTATAAACTGTTAATTCCGGTTTGACAAAACTATTTTCACTCCCATTAAGTTAAAACAGATGAAATGGATTTTGTCCCGTTACACTAGAACCAAACATCCAGGATAGAAGTTCAGGCTAACACCGGAGAGAAGATGTCAGCAGAAAGCCTATTCAACATGGCATTGAACTACATGATGGAGCGCCTGCTGAAACATCTAAGATTTCAAGTGCCAGAAATCCGGCTGTCCGATATTCTGTTTGTCTTCACCGTGCCAGCATCCTCAGGATTCCTCATAAAGCAGACAGCTGTTGCAGTAGGGTGTTTTATCAACAATATTATTTTTAGATAATTAATTTTTCCATGACTGCTTTGGCACTTGCATTAAAAGGAGGAAGCTTACCGTAGGGTTATTACCGCGATATATCACTGTCAGCGAAATGACGTCACAAAATGATAAGTTAACGTCACAAATTGTACACATACGCGACAGAAAACAGTACGGTTACAACAAAAAGCAACGATGTTTTATGACAGAATTGAAATAATTTACGTTTAAGCGTGATATGTTGTATAAATAACCAACGGATTGTCGTTCATATACTTGATATCGATTGATTAATTCATACTCTTGAAGTATTTTGTTATTACCGCAACAAACTACATAACTCGTTAACCATTTATTAAACAAACATTTTCATTTTTATAAAACTATCCAAGATGTAATGAAACACAATTATGAAAGCATAATTATGTTATAAACATAACCATAATCATGCAACTGAGTAAACTTCCCTTTCACATTACGTACCGCGTACCTCTTTATTTTAGCACTGTGTACTGCGTACATCCTTATTTGGAAATGCATACTGCTTGCAGTTTAAAAACAAAACCATCATGTTTTTATTATTTCCATTCATATTAAGAAGATAAAAATCATTTTGCGGCATTCAAAGGTACAGTCATCGTTGCAAACTCTTGGTTTCACAATTACCAATTTTCTTTTTTTTTCCGATCCCAAAAATCCATATTTAATCATAATAAAGATAAATGACCAAAATATACACGAGCGAAGCTATTTGGGACATTATGTGTCGCGTTTGACATGCATCGTGGTAAAAAGAGCACTTTATTAAAGTAAGTTAAAAGTCTGCGAACGAAAGTACTGCGTACCAACCTTTTGCGTACTGGGTATGTATACACACATTGAATGTTGCGTACCAAGGCAGATTCATCCTCTAGTAGAACAAGCATTCACAATTAAGCAAGCATTCTTTTTATTGAAGCAATTGATCTTTACGTTAAATGTTATTTTTACCTTACTAGGCTGGTATTGCCGAGGATCATATAACAGTGGTTGTCGAACCAGAAGCACCCTTTATCGGCTGCAAAGACGAACTTGCTGGGAAGGAATCTGACACTCACAGAAGAGATAGAAAAGTCATGGTTGTCAACTGGGATGGTAATGGGCTTTTTACCTACAATTTTTCAAATTAAAATAGACTGTATGTATAGAACATTATAGCATGCAACATGGATCTGGTTATTCAGGTACAGTATTGTTGTAGTGATTTTGTTGTCCCAAAAATTTCTTAAATAAATACCCAATTTTATGTGTAACGGTTTAAAGAAACACTTACTATAAAAATGTATACGCAATATTTGTAATTTCTTAATATTATTCTTCTAAATAGGTATTTTCAATCATGTATAAAATGTCGCAAAAAATGAATACAACGTGTACACTTGCTTAATGTGGTAGTGCATACTGTTTTGCGTTGACAAAACACTTTCACATACCAATATTTGCAGAAGAAGGTTTAGATACGACTGTGTACAAGACAGGTGGTGATAGAACCTTGACACAGCTGCATCACCGGAGTAACCGGGAAGTTACATGTCTGGAAAATGCATTCATCGACTGGCTGTCGCAGTTATGTGGAAAAGAAAACATAGAGAGATTCAAAAAAGAATCGGCCGAAGACTACACAGATTTGATTCGACGTTTGGAAAGCGAGCTGCGATCGTCGTTTGCTTCCAAACCAACGAATATATTTAGGGCCCCTAACTCAATCCTTAAATATGAACATACCATAAAAGATCGGATCGTGCAAATGAATCTCTCAGCTGACGTCAAGTTGCGACCCGGCAAAATACAGCTGTCACACCACATAAGCCGGAGTTGGTTCCAAGTACCGCTCTACAAAGCTATTCGATATATTTATGCAGTCCTTAATCAGCCGTCAATGCATGACGTCAACAACATCCTCATCGTAGGCGATCTTGTTGAATATTCTATCTTGCGGGAAGCGATGAAGGCAGCATTTAGTGACAAAACGGTCGTTATTCCACACGAACAGAGTGTAGCAGTGTTGAAAGGAGCTGTTCTGTTCGGACATCAGCTCAGCAAGTAGATCGAAAACATTTTAGTGAAGTGACGTACTGAACTGAATACTGATTTTGTTCTCTATTACTAGAATATGCTTAGATACCGTATTGATTGTCTTAAAGCAAGGTTGAGCTTTTACTATGTGTCGAACTGTTCGATATGATTTTTGTAAACATTAAAATCTATTTGTGTACATTCTTTTAATATAATCTAAGACAAAAACGAATAATAAAATACAAATACAGATCGATTCGATCCTTCGCCCTACAAACATTGAGATGTTTACAGATCCTTTACGCCACGACGTCGACGATGCTTAGGCGTGGAAATTAAGCCAAACTTCTTGTAAAATACCTTAGGACCCATCAAATCAGACTTGTTTATTGGGTTTGATGCCGGGAAGTGTTTTCAATCTCATAATGGTTAAATTCAAGCGTTTAATTTTAAATACGTTAATTAATTTATGATCTTAGTATTCAGTATTTATCCTTAAAGATTTCATACCTGTATCTTTTGACCAGAATTGTTTACAACTTACGTCATAATGATACTTAAGCAGTGAAGCCTACTCCCGTAAATATGAGGAGCTGCAAAATATATTAAAACATTGCAGAAAAAAGGCTTTGTTAAAAAAGGTGTCCCGCAAATTTGGCTCTGTGTATGTTTCGAACCATTAGGTTGAAACAGTTTGATAACTTGACTGCAATCACTACGTTTAATTTACTCGGTGGCCAAGAGGTAACGCTCCAGACTGCGGTGCAAGAGGTTCCGGGTTCGATTCCAGGTTCTGGCAAGGATTTTTATGTTTGCTCTTTTGTTTAGTTTTTATTATTGATTTTACTTTTTGTCCAAAAATACATTATTTACTTGCTATTTTGCAATTCCTTTTGTAATTTCAATGCATTTTGTATATTTAACATACTGCAAAGTTTGTAACCAATTATAAGGGCATAAAGATACAGACCTAGCATCATTAATTATTAATTGGCAAAATAATGAACTTCCCGAGGGTGTATGCCGCAACTACTCGTGTTTGTTTTACTTTTCATTTACCTTTCTAATCTGGACGCGTACTGATAAATGCATCTGTATTTTGAACCCTCAACATGATGATGATGACATTGAAGTACTGTACATTCTGGGATAATAATAAACTGTTATTTGCTCGCATTGTTATATTCTCTCATAACATTACACTTTTTAAACGTTGCATTACGAATTTATACTAGGTAAAAAAAAGTTAAGCAACTTAGGATTCAATTGTACTCTATCTGATTTGAGCATACATAATATAGAAAATCAGTAGATATATGCGTAGATTGATGCAAAAGCAACAAATAATACTTAGAATATATAACGACAACTCTCTTCATAATGCTTCACACACGTCAACGTCAGGTAAGGGTCACATCCTAAAAGTCACACAAGCCTCAATATTGTGTATGGCAGACGTTTTAACTTATCACAGCGGTACAGTGTTTCCTCAGGATGTTGATCAATTTGTTGATCATCAAAAATGGAATGTTGGCCCATTCCTCCAACAATGCAGCCTCAAGTTGCCGAACGTTTTTGTCAGATGTCATTTCGGCGTAAATGCGCCTTCCAAGAATGTCCCACATGTGTTCAATAGGCGATAAATCGAGAGATCGAGATGGCCATTCAAATGTCGCAATAGGGTTTACCGCAAGAACTTAGTGAGTAATTCGCTGAATGCGGACTAGCGTTGTCCTGCTAAACACTCATGTCGTCATGGGTTTGAATGAAAGGCACAACATATGGAACACCGATTTTCTCACGGAACTTAAATGTTGTTAATGTCCCTCGCACAATATCAAGCTCTGTTCTACCATTCTTGTGGATCTATCCCCAAACCATCACAGATCCGAAGCCATACCAGTCCCCTTGTTGCACGTTAGTGACGTCAAATCGTTCACCCTTTGTGCGCCACTTATACAAAATCTGACACAAAATCGTGAACCTGAACATGTCAGGTTTCATTAAAATAACATTAAGATCGCGATATGGTGTTAGCTAGAACACAAAAATGTTCGGCAACAGCTTAAGCATCCATTCCGCCATACAACATACCTATCGCAATTAAGCGTTGCTCTTACGTAAGCCTGGGACGTCGCCCTATGACTAAAATTGGTTAAGTGTTCGGCGAGTTCGATTAAAGGGTGTGTTTTTCAGAAGATAACACAAGTTAATGAATGTTAAAACGGGGTGTATAACATAAACATACTTTTAACGACCATTGTGACGTCACGCAAGTTTGCACGTCAAAATGGTGTATCTGAAGGTTTATTTGTTCAAATGAGATGGTAGTGTTTGGCAGAGGTATAAATCAATACACTTCTGCCTAAAAATTATCTCTTAAGCATAAACATGTATTTTACATAAAACGTTTTACACTGTTCACTAATTGCTAAACTTTTTACCTAGTATATAATCCAGCACATCGGTAAGAAATTTGGTCTGCGTCTGGAGAGAGGATATCGGCAGTGACCGTATTCACCTGTTGAACCGTCTTAGGTTGCAAATAGAAGACGTCAATTCATCTGATGTACTGTTCGTACTCAGCGTACCGGCTCACAACAGCGACGCCTCAAGGCTGTCCGAGGAAATGAATTATTGCAGTAGGGTGTTTTATTTCTTCTTCTTTTCCTTCTCCTTCTCGCCCCTCCCCCCTCCTGTTCTTAGAATTATTTGTGGCAACGTCTAAGATTTGGGTTCAATTGACGAAAAGACGTCACTGAGAAAAAATGACGTCAAAATTACCCATAAAAATATGTGATATTTAGGAGGAGTTTCTCTTTCTTATAAAAACTGTTCAAAGCAAATCCATGAAAAAATTCTATAAACATATATATCATATTTTTTCAAAATTATCTTACTAAAATAACCACACATTTATTGATTAAAGCCTAACACCCTTATATTTGACATGTACACGGTTCATGACGCTTTAGGCGAACATTTCAAAGCGGTGATATTGACATGAACGACAGGAATATTTTTCATTTTTTATATAAAAATGTACTCTTCAAGCATAACTCTTTCAAATGAAACAGAATTATTTTTTAAATATCGCTTAAAAGGTCAATTGGACCCAATATGTCAGTCTCGGACATATTTATATAAATATTTCAGCTGTATCAACACCTACATATTTATGTATTAATTATAAATAGCCACGCTTTCACAGTAACGTTTTCTTTATTTTAGCAATTTCATAACATTTAATGAGTTGTTTTACCGCACTAGACTGGTATTGCCAAAGATCATATCACAGTGGTAGTTGACCCGGAAGCTGCCTTGATCGGCTGCAAAGAAGAACTTGCTAGGAAGGAATGTACTTTTCACAGAACACGAAAACAATTTATGATTGTCAATTTTAGAGGTAATAAGGCTTCTTTCATTTGCATTGTCGGTACAAACATTTGCATGTCAATAAACTTAAGTTACATATAGTACTACCTAAAAACCGCAATATATTTGAGCATGCATCTTCGAATTCAATATCATTCAAATCTTATAGTCATTCC
>Ga0224511_10005398_pt1 | contig 10013 bp, 8 predicted proteins | sample SF_May12_sed_USG_2_FD_169988 | JGI IMG/M metagenome (GOLD analysis project Ga0224511, IMG submission 169988) | Sediment microbial communities from San Francisco Bay, California, United States - SF_May12_sed_USGS_8_1 | ecosystem: Environmental > Aquatic > Marine > Sediment | place: USA... | reverse complement strand
GTCAAAGTTTAAGATTAAACATTGTATGACTGTATTTTGAGTCCGCTCTTTATCTTTTGAACCCCTGGTGGGATTTACAAATAACTTTCCTGAAATGTTAGCTATAATGAGACGATGTCCAGTGCCTATGTTTGACCAAGGTTGGTTCAAGTTCAAGGTAAAAAATTAACCCTCCTTCCGCTGTTACACATGGGGTATTCATCACCTTCTGTGATAGCTCTAGTTTATGAGTTCACCCTCCTCTACAAAAAAATTTGCTTCCATCCAGTGACATACGGGGGAGACATGATTGCTTTCGTTTCCGAAAGCACCCGTCTAGTTTTTATTATTTTTTATTATCATTTATTCAAACATTCTACCCCTTGACAAATGCAGTAGAGTTCTCTATTAAAAATAACATTTGGTGGGATCAAGCCCTAAGTGACTCATGTTAAAAGGCTACTTCATAAAAGAGATAAATATTTATAGGTTATTGGTTAGATATGGAAGTATATGTATGAGTTGTGGTGCGCAGTAATATTGCGTGACGTCAGGAGCGCTATATTAACTACGCACCAGAACGAGTACATATATTTCCATATACAACCAATAACTTTTTTAATACATATGTGTTAATAAAAAAAAGGTTAATAACACTTATTATTTCATTTTCATCAACAAATTCTAAAAAAAAAAATCTTTATTACAACGTCAAACTAGATGCGAAATTCAAATTCAAATTCATGACATCATCAAAAATGCGGGAATTATTAGATTTCATGTGCGTAACATCATGATTGTAAACAATAACAAAACGAAAGAAGTTCTTTTTTGTCTACACACCCGATATCATGTCACATGCATCTTTACACACCCAATATCGAAAAATATTGATCAGTTGCGGTCAATAGAATTATATTATACAGGCTGTCCAGTGTTCCTAGTTTTTCCTAGTTTTTTGGATTGCCCCCTACTTTTTCCTAGTTTTCTTAAAATTGTCTTAGTATTCCTAGTTTTTCATAAGAAAGTAGAAAATATTTATAATAATTATATATCCTGACAATAATTTTTCATAAAAGCTTATGGTCAAAACATAAATTTGATATACCCAATTGCTTTAAGTATGGACTGATATAAAAATGACAATAATTGTGGTCACTTACTCAAGAAATCTGCATATTTGTTTCACGTTGAAGTATTTTTCATTGTTTTCTGGCAAAGAATATGCTGTTGTTTTATTTCAGCTACATGTAATAAGCATTCTTATTACCATGACATCATTACTCTTTATATCCTGCATTTATGAAGTAGTTCTAAATTAAAGGGGATATATACAATCTTTTTTTATCAACTTCTTTGTAAATATATCAATTAAAGATGGTATTTCAACTTCAAACATAATGAATTATTAACATAAAACTGAAGCTGTGAAACTGTACTATGTCAAAACGTAAAAACCTATATCCTATTATGTACCAATATAAAATGTTGACTTCCACTAAGTTTCTGTTATAGTTGTTCACCTACTTTAAAACAGTAAACTTACTTTTGTGTCTTCTAGACAGTTTCTACGTTTTAAAATAATGGACATAATCAATCATACATACTCATTATAAAAATATTATTTTCTTATTTCTTGCGTTTTAAGATTATAACTTGTACAATATGCCTTTGTTTGTCAAGAAAGCAAAGCATATTTTTACAGTAGTGATTTTTATCTTAAATCTTGCACCCATCAGCTTTAAAATACTATATATTATTTAAATTTGTAATACATACGTTTTGTTTATTTAAAAGTGATCAATGTGAAATAAATAAGGGTTTTTGAGTCTTAAACATGAAAGTTTTATTATATTGTGAACTATCAATGCTTAATGGCTCTTACATTTTAAACTGAAAGCAGTTTTATACATTGAAAATGTACTAAAATAGTTCCTAGTATTCTACAAAATTTTCCTAGTTTTTCCAAGTATTTTCCTAGTTTTTCATGTTGACTGTTCCTAGTTTATTCTTAGTTTTTAACCATGGTCTGCTGGACAGCCTGTATATAGGGAAACTTATTTGCTTATGTAATAAAAACTAAACATTCACTTCCAATCATTATCTATATGGCTGGACTCTTATTTATACTGTCAATATCTCATTATTCTCCAACCTAATTACAATGCTTTTGGGCATGGTACATTTTGTATCTCAGCCAATTTTGATATGTTGAAAAAAGGAACATGTTTGGTGTCTGGATTCTTATTTAAACATTTCTCACCAGACTCTCTTCAAAATGGCTGACAAAATATAATCATAATATCTCAGCAATGTTGATTTTACGCACAATGGCCACTGGTAATTCAGGATAATGTGCCTTGTTTTAAAAAAGAATAATTATATGTGACTGTTTAAAGTAGATGCATCACCTAACCTTCAAACATGGTGCATGTTACGACAGGTCATATTGAAGGTGTATAGTACTAGGACACACAAAGCTCTTGTTAAAAATGGGGGTTACCTTCCCAAATCTATCCTTTTTTCTAAATTTTGTTGTTTTGTTTGTAGTGATCATATTTTCTAAGAATTATGTATTTTAAAAAATAGTATGCTCTTCAGTGTTTTCGCTGAAAAAGCAAACACTAAAACTACAACATTTTAAATGGAGATAAAAAAATAAGAGTGTTTTAGCTGTTGTTACTAGGTATAGAAATAAAAATATGTTTAAGAAATATTTGTTGTTCTCTTATTATGGAAGTTTGACCATGTACAACTACTTGTAAAATTGATGGAATAGACATGGTTACCATGACATTGATACTGATGAGGAATGTCGAGACAATTTGAACGATATACATGTGTAAGTAGGGTAAGTAACTTTATTGATAGCTACGGGACATTGTGCAATGAAAAGATTTATTGTATAGATATTTGTCTGAGAATGTTGCATGCATAAACATTTATGATTACTTTATTCTTTTCAGAAGGCTCTTCAAAAAGAAAACAAACCTACGAGTCTTTACCAAGTTCTGATAATCAGTACAAGTTCAATGATTTGACAATAACAATAAGGAAAGGAGACATAACTGACGAAAAGGCAGATTGTATCGTCAATAGCTCCAACGCTGAACTGGATTTAAGCCGGGGTATGTATGTATTACATATGTTTGTGTTATATCATGTAATATAAATTGAAGAGGTGTTAAAAGAAAGAATGTTGTAAACAATGTAGACATGTCAAGTTTAAGGGCACCATGACAAAATGGCTCTCACAAAAACAAACACACAGAACAACACATGTAACATGTAGAACACCAAGATGCAACAGACATTCAGAAAAGAACTAATTTTTTGTGCTTTTCAGTAAGTCCAGACAAACAAGACTTAGGTTAATAATATCACAGTTTGGCAAAAAAGACTATGTCGCAAATGTGCTCCTTAGAGATATTTAACTGGCTGATAAAGATAATGCCCAATATTTAGCAGTTTCCAGCAGGCTAAAATGTGTTCTTTTTAACTTTGTTGTATTGGCATGCAAATGTGTGTTAACTAAAAGCAAATTACTGCTTCCTTTATTATTATGTTTGAAACTCTTAAAAATGTGCGTGTTAAAATTTACAAATATAGGCTGACCAATAAACCAGTTAGAAATGTGTGTCTATACTGCCTTTCACATTCAGGAAAAGTTGCTGCGACCCTGAGGAAGAAATGTGGCAAACAGTTGGAAGAGGATGTAAAGGGTCTTAGTAAGTTTTCACAATTGTTTTAAAACTGGACATTGAAGAATCTTCTGATTTTACATGTAGTTTGTCTTGATAATACTACTCTGTGCATTTTGTAATCATTATTATGCCTCCATCCAAGAAGAGGGGGCATATTGTTTTGCTTATGTCGGTCTGTCCGTCCGTCCGTCTGTCGGTAGACCAAATGGTTTCGGACCATTGTCTTGAAAACATTTTTCACAGAGCTTTCATATATCACGTGCTAATTGGTCTTGGTGAGAACAAGAGCCTTATTGATTTTGGGTTCACTGGGTCAAAGGTCATGGTCACAAGTGTCACTTTTGTAAAAAAAAGTTAATAATGTTTTCCGCTAATGTTTTATCTTGAGAACTATTAGTCACAGAGCTTTCATATTTCACATGCTGATTTATCTTGGTGCAAACATGACATGTATTGAGTCAAAGGTCAAGGTCACAGGGGTCCTTTTTTGTAAAAAATGGTTTCCACTAATTTTCTTCGGAACTAGTTATCACAGAGGGTGAGAGCTATGATATTTCACATGCTCATAGGTCTTGGTTAGGACATGACCCCTATTGATTTTGAATTCATAAGGTTACCAGTCAAGGCCACAAGGGTCACTTGTAAAAAATGTAAACATGGTTTCCATTCATTATCTTGAGAACTATTTATTACAGAGCTTTTATATTGCACATGCAGATTGGTCTTGATGAGGACAAGAACGCTATTGATTTTGGGTTCACTAGGTTCTAAAGTCAAGGTCACAAGGGTCACTTTTGTAAAAAAAATAATTATGTTTTCCGCTCATTTTCTTGAGAACTATTTGTCAAAAAGCGTTCATATTTCACATGCTGATTGGACTTGTTGAGGACATGACCAATATGAATTTTGGATTCACTAGGTTAAAGGTCAAGAGCACAAGGGTCACTTTAAAAAAATGCAAACATGGTTTCCCCGCATTATCTTGAGAACTATTTATCCAGAGCTTTTTACATTTTACATGTTGATTGATTTTGATGAAGACATGACCTCTATTTACATTGAGATAATTAGGCCAAAGGTCAAGTTCAGAATGATCACTTTTGTAAAAGAAAATGGTTCCACTCATTTATCTTCAGAACTGTTAATCACAGAGTTTTTATATTGCACATGCTAATTGGGCCTGGTAAGGGCTTGCCCCTATTGATTTTGTGTTCTTTAGGGGAAGGGTCAATGTCACATAGGTCACTTTGTGATAAAAAGGTTTCCTCTCAGTTTCCTGAGAAGTATCACAGAGCTTTCATATATATGTAATGTGCTAATTGCTTTTAGTGGGGAAAAGACCCCTATTGATTTTGGGGTTTACTAGGTCAAAGGTCAAGGTCACAATGGTCACTTTTGTAAAAGCAATGTAAACATGGTTTTTGTTTATTATCATTATCACAGGTTTCATATTTCACATGCTGATTGGTATTGGTGGGGACATGACCCCTTTTGATTTTGAGTTCACTAGGTCAAAGAGTAAGGTTACAAGGTTCACTTTTGTAAAAAAAAATATGTTAACATGGTTTTTGCTCTTGAAAACTGTTTATCACAGAGCTTTTATATTCCACATGCTGATTGGTCTTGGTGAGAACATGATCTCTGATGTTTTTAAGTTCACTAGGTCAAAGGTCAAGGTTAGATGTGTCACTTTTGTTAGTAACAGTTAGTAACAATGTACACAGTTTTGATGAACATCTTGCAAACTATTGATTATAAATTCTGAAGGCACTTACCCCATACATATTCACAAAGTCAGATCATGTCAACCATACCACATCTATAATATAAATCTTTTCATAACAGTCTGCCTGTACTGTTAATCACCCTTTTATCAAAACCCCTTTTCGACAGAAGGAGCCAGTGGGGTATATGTTTCGTTCAACATTTCTTGTTTTATATTTAGTTTAAGAGTGATTAAAATATATTTTATCATATAGATTTATTTATTGTAAGTGGCTAAAGCTTACGGTATTTTGACAATATTTTCCAATAAACCCGAACTATTGTTTTTGCAGAAAAAGAAATGCACAAAAAAGAAGTTGTTGTGACAAAGGCTCCGAATTTGAAGTGTAAGCACATCATGCATGTCGTGGCAAAGGAGTCCCCACAAGACTGGAAAGCCATTATTGTCAAATGTCTTGAACTTGGAAAAAGCAATGGTTACAAAAGTTTGGCATTTCCCGCCCTTGGTACTGGTAAGATCTCATTTTGACATGTTTGCTGTAACAGGCTATCTTGTTTGTCAAAATTGTGCCATTCAAATGAAAATGTACAAACAAGTTGATTTATGAAAAAGTAATTTAACGAATGTTGAAAAACAATATTGATGTTTAAGTAGTTCAAAATTAACGCAGATGCTGAATTAAAAAGCCACCTTATAAATATCTAGAGAAATGTCCTTATCTTGAATATAATTATACCTTTAACCTATAATTAACATCCAGGCATGAGTCCGACGGTTGCCCAGGGAACAGCCCAGGTTATGGTCCAAGCTATGAAGGAATTTTCCGCCGACGGCTGTGGAAGCCTGAAGGATGTCAGAATCATCATCTTCCAGCAGGAAATGATCAAAACGTTTGAGTCTGCAGTAGAGCAGATACAGGGACTAAAATGTAAGTGGGATATAGGTAAATGTCACCACATTGCATAGTTCTTGGACCAATCAAATGCATCATTCATAAAGGATTCTTTTACCACCTTCTTCACAAAGAATACATCTGACATTTTTAGGAACAAATAACTTACATTAATAAAATTAAATATGTTGACTTTCGTATCTCTTCTAAAAATAAAAAACATATCTTCTATTCTAATTATGTCCCTCCTCCCAACCTTCTATGAAATGGGGAGACATATTTTTATTGTTTTTAGCTCCATTGTCTGTCCGTCACTCTTTCGTGTCCACTCTATATCTTTTAATCCCTTGGTGGGATTTACAATAACTCTGCCAAGTATGATGAGTTGATGTGCAATGCGTATGTTTGACTAAGTTTGGTTCAAGGTCAAGGTCACAGTTCAAGGTTAAACATTGTATGGCTTTTCAGTAACTCTTGACTACCATTTTAACAAACTAAACCCCTGTCCCATGTTGCAGCGGAAGGGGTATTCATCACTCTCTGTAATAGCTCTAATATATGATCCCATCTTCCTATAGAATACAATTTGTTCCATCCAGTGACGTATAGGGGGAGACATGATTGCTTTCATTTCCGAAAACACCCATCTAGTTAGAATCTATTAATGAAGTGGTCAAATCTGCAAATTTTTCTATTGTTTATGTTGAAGCATTTCAGAGAAATTAGAGTTTTTGTAAGTAAATGTATATTTTTATTTGCAGTAAAGACACCAGGTGCGGTACCTGCCACAGGACCAAAAGTGTACGAACAAACAGATGCAGCAAACTCCAAAGATTCCGTCACTTTTAAGTTGTGGGCAATGAAGCGAAAAGATATAGATGATGCTATAAAGAGGATAGAAAGTGCAATAAGTAGAGAAATACACAATAAGAAATTTGATGACAGCATTATTGAATCCCTAGACGATTCCACAGTATGTGTCTTTACTATTAGATTTGTGGCTTTCCCTTTCATCAGTTTAATTGCTCTATAAGTTTAACCATAAAATGTGTTGGTTTTATTAAAGATTGTGTACTTGTAACTTAAGTTTAGTGCCAATCAAACAAGTCTTTTAAGTTCAACATTCTGTGATTATTGTGTTTTAAGCTTCGAGAACTTAAGCAGTTTGCAGAAAAGAACAGTGTTGAGTTTTCTGTGAGAGGAACTACCATCCGTATTGTTGGAATGACAGGAAAGGTGATGGATGTATCAGATCACATTCACAAGTATGTCCCTTAACATGTTTGTAATTTCATTGCATATTTACTTGTATTTTGTCACTTGCCGTCAGCTTAATATAGCTGGCTTTGGTTTGGTGTTTGTCCATCGGTCCGTGCATCTGGATCTGGCTTGTCCAGGCCATTACTAAGATACTCATTAAAGCCATAAAAGGTGTGGTCTGACTTAAAGGTCAAAGGTCAAAATAGATTGTTTACCCATACTCTTATTTAGCCTTGAATCGATTTAAATTGATTTTAAAATAACTTAAATGACACATGTCTTTCTTGCTGAGATGAAGTGTTGCACGGAACAATCTAATTGAAACCATTAAAGTTGTGGTCAGACTAAAGGTCAAAAAAGTCAATATTATGTTTGTCCAGGCTGAGACCTCGGTATGGATTGATTGATTTTAAAATAACTTGGCACATATGTTAACATTGTTAAGACAGAGTGTCACATGAAAAAATCACATTTATACCTACATAGAAGTTTGTGACAGACATAGGGGTCAATGGTCAAAATTGGTGAAAATTACTAGGTCATGGGGTCTCATATAGTCTGGCTTAGAAAGTAACCAGGGTTTTTGCACTTCTCACACTTTAAGTCATCTGTCCGACCATTTACACATAGTTTATATATCTACTTCTAAAAGGTCACTGTCTCTTGAGCATGTGATTTCTCTAAAGATTTTTGTGTAATCCGCATATTAGTAGACCTTGCTATCTTTCTAAAGAATTTCTGTGATATCATTGATGAATATTACAAATAACGTCAGACTTAATACCATGCCTTGGGAAACGCCACTGGTTACGTCTAAAACTTAGATTCATGACCGTTGACTACCACTTTTTGCTCACGTTCAGAGGGAACGTTTTTAATCCATCTGATGCATAATTTACCAAACCCATATAATTACACCTAGTTTATGAACAAGTCTTCTGTGTAAAACCTTGAAATAACACATTAAACCATTTGACTGATATACATAGTTATTTTTTCTCATTAAACCCTACTAAATATTCGAACCCTACTACATATATGCAACAAAACATTACTAAAAATAATCCAGTCTCTTAATTTGTTTGTCAATGCTTATATACTATTCTGATAGTTTTCCTGTTCTTGCAATTCAGTGCTATAAAGGACGCTACAAAAGACAAGCAAGATCGCGAGGCAGCAATTTTGCTGCAGGATGTCATTCAATGGTTTTGTGTTGACCAAGCTGATGAGGATGAACTAAAACCATACGGCCAGGTTCTCAACTTTCACATTGAGAAAGCGTTCAAGAATAAGCAGGACGATTTCAGCTACCCGTAAGTTTGAGAAAGCTGTAACTTTTAACTAGATTTTAACTCAGATGGAGTTATTGTGACTGGTCTTTGTCGTCCTTTGTGCATTCGTCAATATTATCACCTAAACATGTTTTCCTCTGAAACAGCCTATTGGATTTTGTTCAAACTTGACAGAAATGATTCTATAGTGGTCTCCTACCATGGTTGTTCAAACTGTTCAATGTGGTTGCATAAATAGGTCACAAGGTCATAAAATAAGTTTACAAAATGCCATTTTCAAAAATCTTCTTGTCTGAAACCACAATGCCCAGAGCTTTGATATCTGGTGTAAAACATCATCTAAAGGTCCTCTACCAAACCAAACAAACCCTAATCCTGTGATCAAAATTAAAGTTAGATATTCATTGAATTAAACGAGAAAATCTCAGGCTGTCAACTGATTCCTATATTCCTATCTAACTCGTATATTTTGGGTCGGAATCCTATATTCTGAAAATCCTCCTATTTTTCTTATATTTTCCTATATTTTGAACATCATTCCTATATTCTTTAGTGAATTGGTTGCCATGCTCCCCAAAACACTTTTTTTCTTCTTTTTTTTGGCTCGCTTCGCTCGCACTTTAGATTAAATTAACACAGTTACTGTGTCAACATTAAGCCGCGTGCACAAACATTTAATTATTAGTATACTAGCCCCCAAAATGTTATGTCAATGCTTAATCTCAACTTTCTTAAGAATTAGACACATCATACTTTTAGTCCTTAAAAACACAATTTAATCGACAGTAACTCATCAAAATACTGGTGTTTTTTTTCTGGCAAGAAAAATAACAGCAGATATATGTAGAATTACACTAGGAGGAAATAATTGCTGTGCCTAGACAAAATCATTATTATAGGTTTTCTGATAGTTATACAAAAGCTTGCATTATGTCATTCTATCACAAAGATCTGCAACCCAATGAAATTTGCTCTAAATTTGTTTTGCTAATAAGCTTGCAACCCTTTATATCACACCTCCAACAAGTTTCCAGCCTTCCCATTGGTTAAAATGACGTCACGTGACTGCCCAATATTTTACTATATTGGGTCAGTTACAAAAAATATGCGGTTAGTAAAATTCAAAATGGCTTCCTACATAAATATAAAATATTTACTTG
>Ga0224511_10005397_pt1 | contig 10013 bp, 3 predicted proteins | sample SF_May12_sed_USG_2_FD_169988 | JGI IMG/M metagenome (GOLD analysis project Ga0224511, IMG submission 169988) | Sediment microbial communities from San Francisco Bay, California, United States - SF_May12_sed_USGS_8_1 | ecosystem: Environmental > Aquatic > Marine > Sediment | place: USA... | reverse complement strand
TACATTTTGAATTATTATTAAATCTTTATAATATTGTATAATATAAAAACAAAGTATCTTAACAAAATATGCGTCTATTTTGAATGCATGTCTATTTGTTTTGAAGACAAAGTCTCACACATTTGATTTCTTTTATGGAACATAAACTTAGTATTATATTATGACTTAAAGTCTACCATGATGGACACAAAAATCACTGTTTTTTCTGTGTATGATGACCGTTGCACGCTCTGCAGCTTTAAATCCTTAAATGTTGCACATTAAATGACCAAACACATGATGTATTGTAAAGCTGTCAAATAGGTTACACATGTATTTAATATCTTGATAAAAATAGGTGTATTTTATAATATTCAATGTGTGCGTGCCTTCGAGCTTTCCGGTCCCCTGTTTAGAATATGAACGTCAAAAATCTCCATTCCGTTTAGTTTGCTCGGAACAAATTACCAGACGGCTAAATTAAGGCCGCAATAGACAGAATGTCATTGTACGTCTCATTACTTCTCAGACTTCGTGTAATTACTACGCTATAGTCATAGAATATGTTTTGAAATGAAACTGTAACACAAAAAAGCATTTGAATAAATGTGTTGTACATTTAAAAGCACACTATTTCATACAATTATGCAACAGAACAGCTATGCACTGAACGCACTCTGATATTTTCTAAAGGCAATATGCATTCATATGTTCTAAAATTCTGTGTAATTCAAATCAGCCTTGAATTTCATATTTTGTTTTGTATTAATTTTTATATGCGCAAAATCCACACGAATGACTTGATACAACATAAACCTATTTCCAACCAGGTTAATGAGATGTATAATTATCAAATTTATTGTTAATAATTTGTGATACACATGGTTCAGTAGACACATTACATTGTATTTTTCAACAGGAACCAGTAGACTTATTAAATTTTACATTTGGTCTAAAGGAAAAGGGCGTCCCAGGAACATTGCGTGGTTTTCAAACAAATAGAAACTGCTTGTTTAAATGCAAATAATGTGACAATACTTTTGTTTTGTCTTCACAACATTCTCAATGGCAACGTCATTGAACATGAGAAGATATTCAAAGAAAAGTTCACAGACAACGCAGACTGGGTCAAGTTTGAGCGCACCATTACACTTTGACCGTAGCAAATACAAACACAGCATAAAATTCACGCGCCGAACAAGACATAACATTTAACATGAACTGTTTCAGAATAGTTTAATATTTGTCATAAGTTTCTAAAAAATCCTCCAACAAATGCCGTGTTACAGACTTTGTAAGTCAATGACTTTAATTGGTTAAACAGTTTTCCGCAGTTATATGTCCAATTTCTTGTTTTTTAATTTTTATTTCTTTGAAATCAGAATATGTTCAAAGCAAAGTACACATATAATATAGTGCATGCGTATATGAAACAATGTTTCGTCTAGATATACAGAATGAATATGGTTGATTTTCAAAGTGTTTTTAAGATGGAAAGTGGAAGCTGTAGAGAAGTAGGAAGTGGTGATGAAGGAGATGTTAGTTTTTAGTGCAGAAGGATAGGAACGTAATGAATAAGGAGTAGACGTTAACGTTACCCAAATCGATTATGATAACATTTAAATTGGTTTTTATATGCATGTCCAATTTCTTGTCTCTTTGCGAGTTAAAGCAGGATATTTAAACCTATAGAAAGAGTTTGGCATATCGACAGTAAATACAAATATAAATGAATCGAACACTTCTTAAAGTGTTTCATTTTAATATATAGCTAGAATAATTCATTACTTGTACATATGTAATGTACTATGGTGGTAACTAAAAAGTTCTTTGTCGTATTTCTTGTTTAATTTATATTTACATTGCGAATAATAGTTGTATCGTTTAATTATCGTTTTGAGAGTTGTGTGCTCGGTGTCGACTTGCAGTAGTTGTCTGAAACGTACAAACCCTCAACACATATATATTCTAAATATTGTAAGCATTTATATTTTTGTTAACAAAAACTGTCTTAAAACTGTTGCATGTATGTTTCGAGCTGTGTCTGTAAAGGAAATTCAAGCAAGGTAGTTGTCGGCATAGTAATGTAAGGATTAGCGTATACCTGCACAATATTAACCGCGTGTCTTTTTGACACAAAAGACCACTTTGTTAAACAAATAAGCTACTTGTCTAAGGGCGCGGTTATAGTAGCCTCCGCGTAATGTCAATATGTGAACTCCGTATCGGTCACGCTTAGATCGACTAAATTTCAAAGGAAAGCTGTTATATCCGCCGTGTTATAACATATAATCAGTGTAAATCACAGTAAAATCATAAATAAACAGTTTAATGCAGTATTATAATTCTTGCCAATGAGACATACTCAACTTCGATACAAACGAACCCCGTTCTCTGTCGGAGGAGACAGCACTGCATGATGTTAAAATGTTTTAATCTGATGTAGTAGACCAAAATACACATTGTACAAACATACATTTGTTTTGAGGGGAATGTTTGTTTTGGTATTTGGAAAGATTATGTGAACTGTATAACCAAAGAAACATAAAAACAAACTTTCCTTCTGTTCGTATGTATTGTATAATCAGTTGCTCTGCTTCAAGGTTTGGGCTACATTCTAAGATAATTAATTTAGATAATTATTTTAATTAACTAATCAACTGAACAATCTGATTAGTTCAAACTATGAAGGAAATAAAATGAAAATTTGAAAAGCTTCCTAAGGTAATTTATTGAATTAATTCACACGTTTTCTGGTTATCAGTGAGAAGAACAATTTTTAAAGTTATTAGTAGTTGTATATGTCGTAGAAAAATATAACATGTTGAGATAATATTTCGAAAATAATTAATATCTAGGACATCATATACAGTATTGTCAAATTCCGATTCCCGATTCATAGACAGTGCCCTAACTGTCAGTAATGATCATTTCTAACATTGACTTTAATCTAATGTATCAGGCGTATGGTTGTCAAGTGAAATCTGACCTAATAAATACAAACAAAAGTGGACTTTTGATTTGCGATAAACCTTATCGTACGAACACAAGAAAAGTACAGAAAGGGGAGGATACTAAAGTTTTGGGGAACTGTGCGTTTTCTAATGCGGGTTATATTGCATAACCCGCATTGCAATGAGCGCCGTTTCTGATAATGACATCTTGCCTAATGTAATTAGAATTCTTTACCTCTCTTAATTAATAATATTTTCAAGAAATATTGGCAATACTTTTAACTACAGTCCACAGCGCTATGGGCATAAAATGTACTAGTTGTTGACGTTAAAGTTTCTATTGGTCAATGGACTTTGCGCTGACCAATCTTTTTTCATTTATTAAGTGACCGTAGACGTCATACTCGCTTAACATATCCATGCGGGCTATAAAAAATGAACGTTACATTTTTATCACAAAAATAAGCGAATGTAAATATAAGTATTTATTATCTCATATGTTGATAAATCCATCGTTTTCAATTCAAATCGTAATTTTTTAATGCGACATTTTCATGTTCACCAGCGAATCTTACAAGCACTGGCATAAAGGCATGTAAAAGTTGATATTTTATACATGTATTTTGTTGCAACTAGTGTTAACAACAGTTTATCATAGTATCAGGAAAATTAAGTCCATTAAGGAGATGAGACATATTGAAATACCCAAAGCAGCCCCAAAAAAGTCCATTTGTCATTTTCGAAAACTAGAGATGATATTGAAATGAAATAAGCAAAATACAATGAGGTTACCTCAAAAGTACCAATTTGTATTAATAAAACATAAAATTATTTGTTAATTAACCATTAATTAGCGAAAACAATGGACTTCACTCGGGCGAGCAGAACTCAAAATCTAATAGCAGCATACCTTTCACACTTAGGCATATAAAACTCCATGCACTAACAGAGGTAATCTTAGAGTTTTATGAGTGAAACATCAATAGTTTGTCCAAAAATGAAAAGATTAGAAAGTAGGACGTAAACAAAGTTTGAACCAAAATTGATTTGTCTTTTTTGGACAAACTATTGATGTTTGACTTATAACACTTTAAGACAACCTCCGTTGGTGCATAAAGTTAGTAATAGAACTCAACATTAATCGTTAGTTAACCATCAATTAGCCAAAACAATAGATTTCACGCCGGCCTGCAGAACTCAAAATTTAATAGGAACATACCTTTCACATTTAGCCGTATTAAACTCCATGCACCAACGAAGATAATCTTAGAGTTTTACAAGAACTCCTATTAGATTTTGGGTTCTGCTCGCCCGCGTGAAATCCATTGTTTTGGCTAATTATTGGTTAATTAACAATTAGTTTTATGTTTTAATAATAAAAATTTGTACTTTTGAGGTAATCTCACAGTATTTTGCTTATTTCATTTCAATATCATCTCTAGTTTTTGAAAATGACACATGGACTTTTTGGGGCATGCTTTGGGCATTTCAATATACTTCACCACCTTAAACACGAACATACTTAGAGCCTTTGCATTTATGTGAAACTCATTATATGCCCATATCACTTTGAAACGTGGATTTAATGAATAATAATTAGTTCCGAAAACTCTGATGACGTGTTCTTGATAAAATAGGTCATTGTGTTATGGTGCACTTAAACATAACATGCCTGAATTGTCTGCAACATTTTGTCTTTGAAAATCGACTTAATCTATAGTATATACAGTGCCGTGAATGGTTATAAAATACCTTTATATAAGAGCTTTTATTACTGCTGTATTTTGGTAGGTCTTAATAAATTGTTCCCACAAAATATTTACTAAAGTACCTTATAAGTATGTATGTAAGTATAATGTTGTTGGGCTGTCTTTGCTCTTTCTTCTTTACAAACGTGTCCGAATATAATTAACCTGTGACACAATTAAGACTAAATAGGTTTTCTCGGGGAAACATTTAGGATAATTATGGACTTAACTTTTTTAAAAGGGGTTTATTAAATGCAGCAGGTGGCTGGTATCAAGTTACTATGGTAAATGTGTAGTGCGACATTTCTAGGAACACATTTGCAATCATGGCATAGTGGTTTCAATTTGTTAATTCATGATATATTGATTAAGAACTACAGCAAGAATTCAGCAAAATCCATAACATGGTTTGCTTGTTGTTTTTAGTTGAGTTTTATAACTGTGTATTCTCCCGCATACTGTTAGGCATTGTTCAGCCATTAAATGAGAAAATTTCAACACAGTGTCTTCTTTCTGTACTCGCTGTCACATAAATCTTCACAGATGACCTACATGGCTACATTCTTTTTGGGCTTATCAGCATACAGCACGCAATTATCAGGATACTGAAATGAACTTTTTCAAATGAAAATCCCATTTTGTGCGGATTTAGGCAACAAACCACAGACCAATGTTATTATCAAAGGTGTCGCAACAAGTAACTTAGTGTGCCTATCGCTCCGGATAAAACACACAAGCATGGCACAATCACCCAAACAAACAACACCCATAGTAAAACGATGATGTTTGATTATTTCGTTAATCTAAATCTGACACTTGTTCACGCACACTAGTGTGATTGACACAATTACCTCGGAGACTATCCGGAAACAACATTATCGTAATGACGTGGCATTAATAATTCACCAAGCGGCAAATGTGGTGTTGATAACGTTCTAGTCTGTAAGAATAAAGTTTAATAAATAATTAGGTTATAAAAAGCGGACACACTTTGTTTTTCATTTTTACGGATCATTAAAAATACACATACTCAAGGTGCAGGAATTACTCAGAGAAATACTCATGCTAAGAAATTGTACTCCTTATCATTTCTTGTCTTCACATAAAAGTCGTTACCAAAATACATTTTATATGAGTATACATGTAGAAAAGGCATTAAATGTCTAGCTACACTGGTTGAACCCATTATCCCTGTATGCATTGAAATCATTTATGCCAACCTGCAAACATAAGTGCGGTAATTATGTTGATTTGTATCGGAATGTAGTGTGTGTTTGTAATTTAAAGTATTATATAGCCTGCAATAGCTTCTTGTTACAATCGTGAGGAGTATCCTTACATTTCAACAACAAATATCCTACTGTGTATGCCTTGAATAATTATTTGTAAATCAGAGAGGCACCTAATCTTACTTAGACACAACTTCAGTGCGTTATATAAGATGAAACTGCGCTGAAACTGGCGAATACCCCATTAGGTTGGAAAACGGTTCAATCAAAAGCAGTGGCGTATATTGTGAAATGTGATAGTGTCCATAGATCCCATAGAGAGTTATGAATAATAAACCGATCCTCTTAGAAAATAGGACATATTGTACCTCGTCATGTAATTTATATTTTTTTAGTGTATAAAGTCTGTACAAGACGCAGGCAGTAAATATGCCGATGCTTAACTGAAGCAACAAAATGGGAAAGCCAGGACACAACGGACTTGATTTAAGTTTGTGAATTTAATGTTTTCAACACATGTTACTACGAAACGATATTGGTAAAGTATTTCCATACTTAAAATGTTAACTTGAAACAATTAATATATATAATAACAATCATTTCCTTCCATAACATCCGAGTTCCCTCGTGTATCGGACATGTGTTTAGAACATGTCCCCCTGGACAGACGCCATTGCAGAGTGTACTAATGGCCAACCCTGATTTGCTAGAGGGGGGGGCGGCATATAATTGTTTCGTTATATACTCTCTTGTGTACACGCAGTCTCTTTATACTTTTAATATAGACGTCTTTGTCCTTTTTCTTTCACGAGTGGTACACAATTTGTTACAATGTCACATATACATCAATGAATATCAGCATCATGGTAACAAATATTACAGATAATTAAAAGATGCAGCTCATGACCTTAGAAATGTATGGATGCCAGGTTTGAACACATTCCAACAACGTGCTTTGCAATTCAATGGTAAGCAGGGAAATCAGAAACCTGCTAATTTTCTTATTTAATAGTACAGATCCAAAGAAAATGTTCTGTTGCAACTGACAAAATATAATACGATATGTATTATAACCTATCTTCTAAGAAGAAATACCAGAATGTTCCAAACCCGTACATGAGTTTTATAGTCATGTAGATTAATTTAATCTAAGAATGTGTTTCTGTTGTCCCGACGGACTCAACGATTAAAATATTAATGGAAAATGTTCAGAATGTCGTTTAATGCGCCTCCTACGGCTAGAAAGATTGAATAAGTTTTTTTATTAATATTATTATTATGCTAGCAAGTATAATTGCCTAGTTTGGCTTCTTGGCCTCGTACATAAAATGATATTTTATTATTTTACTGCACTGCCATGAATCTGTTGATTAACAAGTATATTATAGAGCAGCTATAAGATATAAGCCACGTCTTTTCGTGAAGACTGATTATGTGTTCGCACAGTTCTGATCAACTTGAAAAGGCGATTCGTTTTCTAATGAAACGGTAACCTGATTAATGTAAGCTGAATCTTGTGAAATGGAATCTTGCGTTAAACGTAATCCACTCTTGTCCTACCTATTGTTACGCAGTTGTGCAGTGAAGTGAACAAGCGAACTAGGCACAAAAGTGGCAACTCTCTCAAAACTACTTAGATGTTGCCTCACATCTCTAGCCAATGATGTGTAGAGTTTTCTATGTAAGTTTAACCGTCATATATATCGTGCTTTTCAGGTCGCGAATTCAGGAGTACGACGTGTTAAATGCATGGTAAAAGCAGGAAAAAACAGAGATTGTTCCCTTGACGGGGGAAATGTCTCTTTCCGTTCTAACCATTACTTATTTCAGATACAAACACACCATAGAAATACAAAATCAATACAACATGTCACAAACTAGTTTGTATAAAACCCCACTGAAAGTATTTGACGGTACCAAAGTGGTTACTCAACATTTCTTGGAAGAAATCAATTTTATCAATAACAATAATAGAAAAAAATATATGTTACGTCTTGTTAGTTTGCGTCTTTCGTACTGTATAATTATAGTGTTTATGTTTTTGTACTAACCATTTTATCATGGTGACCTCAAACTTAATCCTATCTACTTTCTGCACCACTTTTTTGCGGAAGTAGTGTGAAATATCAACATACAACACCAATAAAGTTACGATTTACAACTTTCGGCATGTTAATACTAATGATTTTTATCTAATGTTCATATTAAAACAAACTTTAGCATTTTCTGAAATAAAACATTTGAAAATTGTTTTGACTGAAATTGAAAACAATGTTACATAATGAGCAGCTAGTGCAAGATAAAAACACACAAGTATCCTAACAAAATGTTATTTCTATGCTTTAAAAACTTCACACTGGAATCCCAAAAAGATGAAACTTCACACTAAAATCTTAACAAGGTGTGACTGTACACAGGACTTTCAACAAGATGTAGCATTACACAGGAATTCCAACAATATGTTACTTTATACTGGTATTCTAAGATGTTACGTGCGCTGCATAGAATTACTTACAGGGTGCGTCTCCTTTCAATTAGAAAACATCAAAACGAGACAGGTGTATTATACCATTTCGTTCGATTGGAAAAGAAGATTCATAAAATTAAATCAGGTAACATGGTTTCCGGGCTTGTTTACACACAATATCGCATCAAACAGAAGCGGTTGGTATATTTTCAGGCTTCGATAAATGTGCAAATTTTCAAACAAAAAAGCATTGCGTTATGATAAACATGTAACAAGTGTAACAAGTATTGAAAAAATGTTTTATTCGATCTATAAAAAAATAAGTATAATGTTATTATGAAAGAAAAAGTGAAACCCGCGGCAAAATTTCGTAAAAAACAGCCTTGTATGGGGCAAGGCGGCCTATTTTGGAGGCACGTGCATTTTGCCGCCTTGTCCCATATAAAAGGCTATAAAACCCCATGAAATGACGTCATAACGTCAATATCGTCTCAAATTCGTGGCGTATCGGGCTGAAACTACATGTTTGCCAAATTTCATAAACATCGGATGAATTTTTGCCGAGAAACCTTTTCAGGTACCTTAAGTTGCGTATTGTTGTGATACCATACGCACTGTATGGTCCATGTCAAAAGCAACCAATATACTCTATAAGACAAATTTTGTTCAATACTCTTTTTACTTTTACATTTTTTTAATTACCATTAGAACATACGTTATATTGTGAATACGCGTCTTTTGGGGAATGCGATGAGTGTAGCATAGTTATGTTGCCGTCTTTTATGTATTTAGAATTCTGACATTTATTGAGATTGGTCTTTTCGTATTTTGTCTGGCCATGTCCAACGAATCTCGTTGTTTGCATTACCATAATAAACATCAATTGTTCAACGACTTAGATTGGGATATATTATGGTAAAGTTTAATATAGAAGATAACACTAAAAAACTATATCACCATTACCTGATATATAAAGCCAAAAACATTTTCAACCTACGACTAACGACTTGCTTATGATTCGCCAATAAAAAAAACTGCGTTAATCGAGTGCTGAACAGCATTTGGGTCAAATAAGTTCATCGTATGTCGTGCAGTTGGAATGTAAATATTCTTGCATTAAAAATGAAAAAGTTAATTGCTTAAATATTGCTAATGTCGTTAATGAAGGTGTCGTCATGACGCGCTGCATATTTTATTTTTCTAAACATACATTACAGAAATAGCACTTTACAGACAATAATCGGTATTAAAAGATATACTAGTGGGGTTTGATCACGCACTTATATATTTGCCAAATTCAGATCAGTATAAGATTTCTTAGGTTGATAAGGATCTAGAAGATTCAGTAGATCATAATTACTTGAATAACTGCTTGGATGTAGATGACGACAAAATGCGTATTTGCAGATTTAACCGTTAGAGCGTACACACGTCAGTGGGTCGGAGAAACGACCATATTAAAGACAATCGTTTGAGATGTTTGAGAAAGATTATATCCCTAAGACTTTGATATGTATAGGTTATAGTTCATATATTACGATTGTATGCAAAATAAATGTAAGCGAGCGGTAGCGAGCGCAACATTTATTTTGTATACAATCGTAATATGTGAACTATAACCGGCTTACAGTTCACC
>Ga0224511_10005396_pt1 | contig 10014 bp, 10 predicted proteins | sample SF_May12_sed_USG_2_FD_169988 | JGI IMG/M metagenome (GOLD analysis project Ga0224511, IMG submission 169988) | Sediment microbial communities from San Francisco Bay, California, United States - SF_May12_sed_USGS_8_1 | ecosystem: Environmental > Aquatic > Marine > Sediment | place: USA... | reverse complement strand
CCCAGCCACGGCGGAGTATTTCAAGGGATTTTTCCCTGGCTGATCACACTCTGCCAACCCGTCCTGAGCCAGCGTGGCAGAAAATGGCTCAATCTCCCCGCAATGACACCACACAACCTGTGGACAGCGAGGAGGAAGGCCGAAGTCCAACCGTGGATAGAGGATGGCTGAAGAAAAAAAAAGTATAGCTGTAGGCCAATGTGGGCTGTAGCCATCAATAGCATGAGGAGTGGAAGCGAAAACACTCAGCCTTTATGGTTTACCCACAGAGTAAATCTGGAAAGACTATGGGTTGAACCCAAAATCTACCGATCATGACTCATGAGTCCACACAGTAGCTCTAGCCCTTGAGCTGTCGTGCCAGCTCAATAATGAAGAAGAGTAAATAGTCTGATAAGATTGATTTCAAATCCACTGCTAAGGGCTATATGCCACACTTCACAATGTCTCGTTTGTCATTCGAGATGATTATGTGCTTCTCGATTGTAGGATTTCCCAACACTATGTCAGACCTGTCTTGGAGATAACCCATATGTTCGCATGGTAAGTTTGTTTCTCAGAGAAACTGAAGATAAGAATAATAGCAAGGTTGCGGAGTTGGGTACCTTGCTACTGCACCTTGCACGAAAACATGACTCCACAACCTTTCTAATATCCAAAGTAAACTGGTATGTTTTGAGGTTAGTTATAATGTACTCCATCAGATTCAGTGGGTATACGATTTGTCTATGGTAGGGATTTTATGGAAGGTTAATTGCAGGCGCTTTAAAGTCATGTTCAGTTCTTGACAGGTATATGACAGAACAATTGTATTTCAGACAAAAGAAAAATATGGAAAGGAATGTAAAATCTGTGCCCGTCCCTTCACCGTGTTCAGATGGTGTCCCGGAGCTAAAATGAGATTCAAAAAGACAGAAGTTTGCCAGACTTGTGCCAAACTAAAAAACGTTTGTCAAACTTGTCTGCTCGACTTGGAGTATGGTAAGTGTGTTGAAGAATTTGAGCTCAGAATCCGTTTAATCCGTGAAGAAGAAAAGAATTGCACACAATTGTTTAAGATGACAATAATCGTTAATGTAGTTTCTTTCACTATCTTGATTTTAACCCGATGGTGTCCGCGTCAGAATGTATCTGGTCAGTCTATTAAAGCTATACTCATGTCAATGCGATTTTCTAGATTTAGGTAGGTTTTAATGATCATCCAAAACTTGAGACTTGGGCACAGGATCACCAGTCACAAATACTCTGCTTACTTAGCCATCCAACCGTTTTATACTCTTTTTTTATACTACAACTTTTCAAATGTGAGCAAATCTAAACCAGTTTTGATGTAATGTAGGTCTACCTGTTCAAGTTCGTGATCAGGCCTTGAAAATGAAGGATGAAATGCCCAAGTCAGATGTGAACAAAGAGTACTATATACAAAACCAGGAAAGAACGGTAAGTACAATCATCTCGTTGTGATTGTTGCAAAGTATGGTTATCACCATAGGTATGGCCTTTCTGAAGTTATCGAAGTTGGATAAACCCACCACAGCCCTTAGATAATCTTGTTATCAATGTAATAATTTTGTTATAACCAAGCCAGTTATTCCAATAGAGTTTGGATAATCTGTGACATAATACTTTGTCACCGGGGTAATTGCACATCTCTGAGTATGAAGTTGCATGTGTGCATGCTTTTGGTCATAGCGAACTTCATTTCGCTAACAAAGTTCAATTATTTGTTGTACAATTTCAGTTGGCAGAAGCCGGTGCGGCTGGCAGTACTGGTAAAGCACAAGCTCCTAGTGACATCCTGCTGAAGTTGGCGCGAAACACACCTTACTACAAAAGGAACCGTCCTCATATCTGCTCGTTCTGGGTAAAAGGAGAATGTAAGAGAGGGGAGGAGTGTCCATATAGGTAAGCCTGCATCCATTCTGGTATGTCTGTGCCCGTACAGGTATGTCTGTGCCCGTACAGGTATGTCTGTGCCCGTACAGGTATGTCTGTGCCCGTACAGGTATGTCTGTGCCCGTACAGGTTTGGCTTGTGCCCATACAGGTATGGCTTGTGTCCATACAGGTATGCCTGTGTCTGGTTAGGTAAGTGTGTACCTATAACCTCAAAAATGAATGACGTTCGAGGTTCACACTCCACTGACTGTATTCTGTAGACATGACAAGCCAACAGACCCTGATGATCCTCTTGCTGATCAGAACATCAAAGATCGTTTCTATGGACAGAATGATCCCGTTGCTGATAAGATGATGAATAGATATAACTCTATGCCCAAGATTAGTCCTCCTCAGGATCGATCTATCACCACACTGTATGTAGGCGGACTTAGCGACGAGATTACAGAGGAAGACCTCAGGTGAGTTAAAACATTAATTCCAAGTTACACGTGGCTGATAATCTCTTAGTAAGTTAGAGTGATGGGTTTTGGTAAAAATACTCTTTTCTTTTCAGGAATGAGTTTTATCAGTTTGGAGAACTTCGATCTGTGAATGTTGTCAAAGGATCTCAGTGCGCTTTTGTACAGTATACCCAACGATCAGCGGCCGAAACAGCGGCAGAGAAAACGTATAACAAGCTTGTGGTAAAAGGACGGCGTCTCAATATTAAATGGGGAAAGAGTCAGGGTCAACAGACAGGACCAAAGAAACCCGAGAATCCCGCAGAACCTCTCAACCCAGTTCCTGGTCTGCCGCAAGGTACAGTCAAACCACTGCCAAAAGTCAACCTGTCCTTTTAAACTTTTAAAATATAGCTTGATTGTGATTAGTAACATACACACCACCAGTATTTTGCAGATTGGCATCGGTGCTTTTGTTCGAGTTGAAGCAGGGCCTCAATATTTGCGATATCCGTGAAAGGCTCAACGAAAAAGGCACACGCGCACATTCTCAGAATAGAACTAAAACCCAGTTAGCAGACACATTACAAAAGATATGGTACGAGCAGTCACTAATGGTTTGGTAATTCTCTTTTTAGCTCTTCCTATGCCACCGGAAGATATACAGCCAAACAACTTTTTCAACCTGCCTCCGCCGATTCAGATGCCCAGAATGAGACCTCCACCACCTGGATATGCCGGACCGCCACCACCAGGCATACGGCCACTCATGCCGAGACCGCCGATGATGGGTAAGGACTTAATAACTGATCTGTGAGTGCTGCGAAGATCACGGCCATTAATTCAGGCTTGTATGATCCCTGACCTCTATTACTGAAGGACCATTTACAACCATTCAGCTTCACACAGTGAAAGCTATGCTTCACTCATATATACATGTTACACATGTGGCTAATATTGTATGTGTATAACAACTTGAAACAGTTTAAAAACAGTATAACCTCGGTTGTAGGTGGACCTCCACAAATGTTTCGTGGTCAAATGCCCAACAGGCCGATGGTGCATTACCCGTCACAGGATCCCAGCAGGATGGGCTCCAACAACCCGCGACTGGATGGCTAGACATTCATTCATTTAATGTTATCATTGTCAGGCATTGTATGAGCTGCTAGAACCAGCTTTGGAGGCATCATCTGTATAAGAGCACATTTTTCCTATATAGTCTCTGTTGACAGAAATGTCATCATCCATGCCCCTCAGCATATTGTTTACTCTCATACACTCCTTTTCCTACAATAAATCAATTCCAATACAGTCTGTGTATATATGGGGTTTCAATACAGGAAGTTATTCGATCTAAAAAATTCTTTTTCCAACATTAATTAATTTTAAAGCTCAATTGTCGCGGGGTCCTGACAATATCAAGGTATTTCCTGGGTACATGCATTTAGCAAGTGCTGCATTCCCCTAAAGCTGACCGAGCCCAAGAGTGTTAATCTCAATGCCTGGTGTAGGCAACGAGGATGGGTGTAGTTAGGACCTGCTGAATGCAAAGGTCTTTTGTGACATTTTGGCAATGATATTGGCTCATAACATATTGAGCATGCGACAAACATTTCCATATAAAATGAAGTCTATAAGCATAGAACCGTGAATTTTGGCCAACATCTGCGCCACTTCTGGTTCACATGAGACGGCCATAAAAGAAAGGCCATTAATTGCTGCAACCCAGTTAAATATGGCATTTTTATGCAAACTAAAGGCGAACTTTTATTGTGATAACAATCTCTGGGTAGTATACCTGTTTCTGTAGAAAATCTAGGACGTCTAGGTTATTGTATTTCTCGGGACAATCGTGAAACTCTACCATAGCATCCTTCTTATTGATGGTAGCATAGATCATTTCATCCTCAATCTAAAATCAGAGCAGGGTTAACTGATTAATTCTAATTCAGGAGAAGGAATATCTGTACGCGAGTGGATTTAGGCCCCTCTACTTACAAAAAGTTGTGATGTGTCCCGAACACCTCCACCAATATCTGCAACACAGATTTGGATCTTTCCTGGATCATTTTATCATTTTGTAACTATTCAGCTCAAGTTTAAGGCAAACTATATAACAGAAACTTTTTCAATCTTTTTCACAGACTTATTTTGTGGTGAGAAGCTTACCATACTTCTAACAAATCTCTCCGCTTCTGGCTCATTTACTAATTGTACTTTCTGTGCAACATCAGTCAGTGATAGGGTCATAAATGTCTACAATATAATCACAAATACTCATGGTGTACATTGATTGGTTCACACTAAAACTCAGGCAGTCAGTGAGGAACCTCCCAAGTAAAATGACCTCTATGGGGAGGGTGTTAAAAGGATGAAACTCATCAAGCGGTACGTGCGCGTATTCGCCTACGGGTATTTTGCAATCGCGTGACTGTGACTCCTCTCAATACGCGCAAGTACACATTGGATTCAAGAGATTGAATTTTGACCGAGACGCGCACATTGACTAGAGAACGTTTTATGGGTCATCTAGCAAAGCCAGCTTTCGCCATTGGAGAAAATACAGCAACCGATACCAAGTTTTACTTTTACCCACTGCAATGTCGCGGAAAGAGTTACTAATTGAGAAAACCTGTGGTCGGGCCGTGGCTCTACGATCTTGCCTGCAAAAATAATATACAATAAAACCAACCATTCACAAACAACCGAATAGCTATCTACGAAGAGCTGGACGAGTCAGGTTTCCTACAACAACTGACCAAGTGCTTAATTAGTTTCGTGTTTTTGTTCTCTGAAATCACACTTTTTGGACCAAGCGTTCGACTTGCTCATTAACTAAACTTCCCTAGGGATCTACCCAGTCTCTCATATTCCGCAATCTTTGTTCAGTCTGATTATCTCAGATCTCTCCCTCGCGTATACACGGTAACGAACCGAGTCTCTTTTGTGAGAATTTGGAGTTGCACAGCCTCGCAATTACGCGCCCATCGCGTTTGGGGAGTTCAGTGCTTAAAAAGATTCAATCTAACAAACTTTCAATTCAAAGAACAAAACAGTGTAGCCAAGGAGTGGCCGTTGAACTGAGTGGTTACTATAGTAAGAACAAAAACTGTTTACTAGCAGTTGTAAATCATGTGGATTTCTGTTCTTACTTTGGTTAACTTTTGGATGTTCCTCTTGAAGAAGGCTTGGACACACTGCTTGACCAATCCCATGTTATGATCCTGTAAAAGTCAGTTCAGAGAGTATAACTCGGCCAGGTTTCCTCGCATAAGAGTTTCTGGAGATAGAGAATAGTCAGCCTTGCTCTATTACCTGTTCATATGTAGTCCTGTTCTTGTCTACTTTGGCCTGCACAGTGTTGTACGCAAACGTCTCAAAACTCGCAGCAAGGTCATGGTACGCCGCTGCCTGTGGCTGAAAACGGATAAAGTAATGTCATTTATTGGTATGGGTAAAGAATTGGAGGCGATGGTGATATGCTATCTTTCATAATGTTATCTCAGAAAGCTGTGACCTCCCATCACTAGGAAACCTGTTTATATCACCAGGAGGGTATAGGACGATAAAGTGTCTCTACATACATCTCTTGTCAAGCCTCATAAAACACAAATCACAAACTGCCACTGACAGCAATATCTTTGGCTTTCGCCATCGCCACGAATTTATATCTGCACTTAGTCAGAACATTACCAGATCTGACCAGGATTGGTCTGACCCGACTAACTAGATAATAGTCATCATCATAATGTCTGTGGCATCTTACTTTTAGATACTGGTTGACAACAGGGGAAGTGAACTTTGATAAGGTCGGTTTTTTGCCATGGATGATGAGATTTACGAGTATGTTCTTCTTATAAGCTTCTACCATGATCATACTGACTGCTGAGGCTGGTACAGTTATAGCCTAAAATATCAAATCACACATAAATAATAAACATAGCAGTATTAAACGATTCAGAGTACATTACCTCAGAAATTCAGTGTATAAAATCAGTGTTAAATGGGCTATATTTTCTTTTGTATTGAGGATTCATATTAACTGAAGGTACATTGTATTTAAGTTAAACGTAAGCAAAATTGACCCGGTGTAAACGGCCGCCAAAGCATACTCACCACATCAAAAAAGAAGGCAGCGCGAGTGAAGTTCTTCAGAGCTGTGTATATCATTCCCCCATAATAGTAGTAAAGCAGGAAAACTTTGGCATCAAACTGACGACTCTACAAAGATGTTTAAATTATTGAGCGACAAAGAAGGGAGAATATTTCAACTGGCAATGATTTAAACTCCATCAGTATACACTGGTGTACATCAGTAAAGAGACATACCTGCTTTGGAAGTTCAGTAATATCTGTGTCCAGGAATGGCAGGGCAGGTCTAAAGTTTCTCGCTGATAAACAGAGCTACAAAAAAGATCCATCTTGTTATATGACGTATTGGGCGTCTACAGGAACTAAAGTGTGGCTCTTTTTCAGTAACATTTGGCCAGAAGCCGTTAGGACAAACTTGCACCCTCTCTACAGACGTTGGCACTTTTCAGCTGTTGATTATCACTGGAAATCTGAGAGCTGTCACAAAGCTTATGGGATCGCTGCCTCAACATTACGTATGTATTCCAAGCACAACCTCAAAGTCAAACGGTAAGGGTATATAGTGAGGCTTTCAGCATCAGACAATTGCACTCTTACAGTATCATCGTGCCATACTGTCATATACAAAACTTACATGGCATAGGTTGGTGTGTAATGGGGTGAGTTGTGAAGGTTGTGCCCGTAATTTCTCAATGCCAGCTATAACGATGGTAATACCTCGCACTGCTTCACTGCGCTCAACCAACAATTCACACATCACAGCTAACAATTCTACAACTGAAGGGCATAGGATTTGTGATAGTGAATGTCAATACATATTTTAGTAGAGTGAAATCCATCAGGTACCCTAAAACCTACTGAAGAAGCATCCCAACAATGACCATTGCTCATGTAGACATATACATGTACATTATTTATAGGCATATGAATACACAGTTAGCCAATTCTGATCGCTGGCCAGTGAGTGTTCAGTTCACATTACAACTATAATATAATATTTTTGAACCAGAATGCGGGTTCTCTTGATCAAACAACATAGAGGAGACAACTCTTCAATTTTGGGAAAGAACTGAGATATAAAGCCTTGCTGGACCCTCCAATTAATTTGGTGATAAGATATAACTTGATAATGAAAGTGCAGACCTTAGTATGTGAATAGGCCTAGGCTAAATCAATGAGAAGAGACCACAGTTAGCACTCACAGAGGTCGCTGCCGAGTCTGATTTGCTCGGGATGGCACGCGAGGACGAATGTGTGTGTCTGCGCTAGCAGTCTGGTCAGGTCTTCACCAGAGACTGTCTGAAACCTTCGTGACTCCTCTCCTGCCACCTCCAGCTGTTGATATTTTGCCAGGCTGTAGCGGTTGCCGAAAAATGGTATAGAGAGCTGTTTTGTTAGACTCATGCTCTAATTTATTTTCGCTTACTTATGTATTTTGTGTATTGATAGACAAGACCAGCTGAGATTGTTCTTTTAAAGGGGTTATGTTATGTCATGGCCGAAAGTGTCTTCACTTGTTTTTAGATTCTGAAGCCTACCATGAAGAAATGGGCCAAATACCCAGCTCAAATGACAGCTTAGATATAGCCCTATCCAATGCGCATACTTAGAACCCTCGGCGACGCGCTTCTCAGACCGTCGACGCAACAGAATTGGTCTCGAGATAGGAAATTAACACAGAGCTGTTGGTGTTTGCATTGATTTCTTGGCTTACACGCTGATGTTTGGAAAATTCCCTGCAGGTGCGCACTAGGCCTGTAGTTACACAAGTATATATAGAGAAAATGCTCAACAAAATTGTAGAAATAGGGTTTCAGAGTGCAGTTTTTCACCTCCGTCAGCAAGCATTAGTGCCATTATTGCGAAATGATAGAGGCCTGAATGCAACGGCCTCTATTTAGGGTTAGGGAAAAACCGCAAAGCATTTCTTATAGCTTAGGTTTTCTCCGGTATTACGTTCAATTTTGAGTTTAACTCGAGGTTATGAGGGAGAAAAGATCATTACATTTTAGTATTTAGATCCCATTTTATATCTATTTGAGTCGTAGTTATTTGAGTAATCGATATTCGTTTGGTGGAAAAAGACCACTGGCTATCGCTGCAATGAATGCGGAGTTGCCCCCTTTAAGAATGGGGAACACAACTCTGAAAGCGTGTCTACCATTGACCGCGTCATAACCCCTCTAAGTCTTACATGATCGCCAGCACTCCAATAGTGTGCTCCTGGACGTCCATTGTCTCTAAAGCAGCATCAAGATGGGCAGGCTGGGTTCTTGTTAAACCAGTTTGTGCTTTACTGACCACATCAAATAAGGCTATGGTCTGTCCATTTCCTACAAAAAGAGTTTCATGACTCCGTCAGTCTCTATTCCTGACTGACTGACACGCTTAGGCGACTACCACCAGAGTGATTACCCCGCCATGTCTTCAACGCGTCATCATAACTGCCTCAATAATTAAATTCATTTTAGTAGTTCTGTACTGCGGAACCCTGTCTAGTCGACTTCACGGCAACTTGACTCATACTACTACTAATCCTAGTTGCAGTTCAACATGGTAATAGGAAAATCCTGTCAGCTCTATTAGCTGCTATAAATACAAGGAATGACTCATCATTGTAATTTGTAAGTAAAGGGAACCCATTGTCAAATCGACAAACTCAGACACTCACCGACACAGTCAGTGAGTGACTGACACTGAGTGACTGACAGTGATACTCACTGGTCAATGATCAGTGACTCAATCACAGTCAATGGGTCAGTCACTGTCATTGTCAAGGTCAGTTACTAGTGAACAAGTCAGTGACTGAGTTAGCCAGAGTCATACTCACAATCACATTTATCACAATTCATACTCACAGTCACACTCGCTCGACACTGTCAGTATCAGTCAGAGTCGGTGAATCACACTCGCATCACAGTCACAGTGACGTGAGTCAGTGACTGTCACACTCAGTGACTCACAGTCGCACCATGTGAGTCACAGTCACGGATGACAGAATATTTATTTTATTAAGAAGTTATCTATATAGTAATAGTAATACTAATACTAGTAAATAACTCTAAAGTCTAAATTAGGCTCTAATAATACTAAACTAACTAATTCTAATACTAAGTAATACTAGTAATACTAATAGTCAGTCTCACAGCCACTCTCATTGATTGAGTCACTCACTCAGTCACTGACTAGTCAACTAGTGACTGACTCACTCATACTCATACTCATAGTCATAGTCATACTCAGTGAGTATATCATGCATACAAAATACTGAATAACTGTGACGGGTGTGACTGTGAGTGTGATATTCATTAATAATAATTTGATTAATTCAATTTCAAAGTCACGCATAAATAAAAATTAAAATAAATCAAATGATGAACTTAACTCTTAAGCCAAAAGGACAACAATCCACTCAGGTCCTCACCTGCTCCACGAGAAATTTCACGAACAGTAGCAACGAACTCTTCAATCGCACTGGTCATGTTTACTTATCACTCTGCTCTGTCGAAACACTGCACCTAGCGCACGGTTTTTTCTTCGTAGATCTCAGAGACGTATGCCCCCGGTTGATCTACGCT
>Ga0224511_10005395_pt1 | contig 10014 bp, 3 predicted proteins | sample SF_May12_sed_USG_2_FD_169988 | JGI IMG/M metagenome (GOLD analysis project Ga0224511, IMG submission 169988) | Sediment microbial communities from San Francisco Bay, California, United States - SF_May12_sed_USGS_8_1 | ecosystem: Environmental > Aquatic > Marine > Sediment | place: USA... | reverse complement strand
CCACACGTCATTTTCAGTGTTTATGAAATCATCCAATAGAACGGCGGATTGCTGAAATCTCAGACAGACGTCATTATACAGAAATGTAGGTCAAAAGCGAGCTTAGACAGCTACGCCGAAAAAACAAACATAAACATCCTTGCAAGAGCCGGGAATCAAGTCCGTGACCTCCCACATTACAGTCCGATGCCTTACCTCTACACCACTGAGTCAACTGAACGTAGCGATTGAAGTCGAGCTATTTAACTGTTTTAACGTTTTTGGTCGAAACATAAATTAACAAAGCCAATTTGCGGGCCACCAATTTTCAACAAAGTCGTTTTTCTGTAATATTTTAACATGCAAGGATAAGTTCTATATTTGGCTGTTTCTTATATTGACAGGAGTAGGATTCCCTGCTTAACGTATGGTTCAAAGGTACAACGTAAACAATTCTGGTCAAAAGACACAGGCATAGCATCTTTATGTGTTTATCCTACCATCAGCGCTACATTAGCCGCAGAAACTAGCCATTGAATAAAAAAAAAATGTTGCTTTGTTGGACGGGTGTTGAATGAACTTCGCACGCGTAATTCAATTGGTCAGCATTCGGTTGTTGTTTAGTGTGCTATTTTCTGTGCTTCACTCGATGGGTAGCCTATACCGCTTATGTAGCTAACAGCACTGATGGTTGAATATTAATTAGTTAGTTAATGACCTCTTTGAAGATGTATTTGTCAAATTGATGAAATACTGTTGACTAAGGCGTTAGTCTAGGTTATCATTAAGTTTTAAGGGTTGAAACAAACGCACTGTAACCTTCAGCGATGCAATTATTTATTTTATAACACGTTTCCTTTACGGTAAGAACTGCGTAATTAATACTCTTGGAAGTGTACACAAGAAAAAGTTTTAACAAAATAATTATATTCCAGTTTATCTTCATTTACATGAAGTTTAGTTTTTATTTCTACATTTCAACCGTTTAAAATTCTGTAAAAGATAAAAGTTACCTTTATTTGTCTATATGGAATTTAAATGGAAATAATTTCTTACCTAATAACCTCCCTTCAATATAAATACATGTGCAGATTAAACTTTTTTAGTCTTGTTTATAAAATCAATTGAGAAGAATTGGTAAAAAGTGACTCGGTGATTAGTCCTTAAATGTCATCTTTCTAAATGATATTAAGTTTATGAAATTTCAACATAGCTGCAAATGTGTATATTAATTACAAAGCTCTTACCTTAAAGAAAAGAAAATGTAAACAATGCATCCAGCTACAATAATAGTTCGCGCACATACACGTAACAGGGCCACTGTGCGCTCGTGTGGGTGACATTGTCATAATATATTTGAAAATATTGTCCTCTGACATCACAATATAGTAAATAAATCAGATGAGATAATATCACCTTGATATGTCTGTTAAAACAACCAATTATAAAGATGCGTTTATACGTGTTTTAGTTATACATAAACAAAATAAATGGACTGTTTTTTAAATCTTATTTATACTAGTATACAGTAATGACGTAAGCTCAACACAAATGACAGTGGATTTTTCATAAACGCCGCACGCGTACACGTTTATAGACTATTAAAAACACAATTAATCTTTAAGTCTGGATAAACAAATCTGGACACAAAAATAAACTGTAATTTAAAGCATTTACGATAATAGATCTAATAATAAATGGACATTCATCAAAGCCAGTGTCAATGCGACGGAGGAATGAATTTTGTTATTCGTGTCGCAGGAAAATGAAGGCTAGACTTTATAGTGTTTGATTGTTTGGATTTGACCGATGACTAGATCTTTTGATACGAAAATCTAGAGCAGTAAAACTTCATGGGGTTTACACGACCGCATTCAAGGCTTGCATTTTGTCGCAATGCGGCAAACTTAATCGTTTTACTTATATCATATATACAAACAACTTATTGCCACCAGGACACTTCAAATGAAATATGGCACATTTTATGTCTTTAGTCCGAAAAAGCTTATGACAATTTAATCTCTAATAGAAATTGATTTATTGGATCGGACTAGACTTTATTTTACTGCAACAAAGTACGCGGAATAAAACATAACCTAAGGAAACCTGATAGATGTTAAGTAAGAGATGAACCCCACTTTTATAATAGATTCAGAGATGTTTTGTGTTGTACACAGAGCGCAAAGGGCGGGTACGTAATATGCAGGGGGTATGACAGTTTGGTCTCTATATTTGTTATTCGATGAACAACGCAGAAAACTCTACACCAATGACTCACCAGAGGTATCATACAAGCTAGCATTACAGTCATTTAACCCGTAATATTCAAATTGTACACATTGTTGAATGTTACATATAAAATATCATAAGTATACTACTTTTAGTAGTTTGAACATTATTCTCAGTATTTCTTTTTATTGACGCTTTTCTCATTCGATTTATCGGAAATATCGGAAATCAAACAAGATTTTCAAAATAGGTAAAATAAATGAATTCCATTTATTTGACTTTTCCAAATCCAGACATGTTTAAGCTAATTTTAATAAGATAATTGCATAACAATACTATCTTAACTCTCTGCTTTAAGAAAGGAATCTTACTGTAAGACTCGCAAATCGCCTTAAAGGAACAGAGACCCATAAATACTACGGAAAACCCGATTATAGATCATGTTTAATCCTGTATGCATGTATACAGAGAGAAAGCAAACACCGCTTTAACAATAAATTTCCACCCGCTCTAGGTCTTTCACAATACACCCGATACTTGACTGGACGAAAAGGAATTTTGGAACTCACGACATGGTATTTACACTTTTATTAACATTTTCTAAAGTTAGATGTGTCTTAATTCATAAAAAAATGTTTATAATAACATAAAAATTATTTATTTAAACAACTTGTATTTAATAAAACGTTATTATGTACGTGCATTTTAAATTAATTGTCTGTCGAGGGCGAATGCTATAAGTTAATGGAAATAATATTAGATCAAGAGCCTCAATCAATACAGCTGTATAATAAAGAAAACCGATTTGTTATGTGACATTGAATATTTACTCAACAAAACATACTTACCACGACAAACGAAATATGGAATGATAACTAAACCTTATTAATATTTAAACAAATATAATATTTGAACGAATATTTTTGCCATTGAAATGGGCTCTACATACATGGAGCTTGGTTTATAAATTTGACAAGATAGCGGTCTTGTGATATGTCATGTCTGCCTCGAGTTTCTTTCATGTTTGTTGTAAGACATAAATTATTCAAAATTAATTGTGGGGTGAAGATACTAGACATTTGATTTACGAATTTGATCTGTGAACGCTGAAAGTGGCTTGCACTTTTTATATATATGTATGTGTGTGTCTGCTTGTGCCTGTCATAACATATTATAGACTGAAAGCCAACACTGTACGAATTGGTTGTATAACGGATATGAAGCTCTCATTGCAAAAACATATTGTTCCTTGTTAAAACAAGTGTCATACTACGAAATTTAATACACCTGTACTGCCTTTGGCTTATCACATCAAAAATAGATGTATCCCATTCGGTTTTTCAAAACACATGAAGGCAGTTGGATATTGACATGGATGGGATTTTTTTATCTAATTATTTTTTTCTTCAGAAACCCCCAGCTGAATTTGCCTGCTTTTAGCCTTTCATTTAATGTCTTTAATGGGAATAAAATAGATAATAGTGCGAATGCAAAGTATTTAATTTATTATTAGTAACTTTTTCATCAATAGAACAAACCAAAATAATTGGCATGATACGGTAGCATAAGCATGTTACAGGTTAGTTTTCAATACTGCATGGTATAGATTGTTCACATCCATATAGCGACAAAAGGTCCGATATAAAACGACAAATCCATATTCATTTTCTTTCAAGTGCTTCTTATTTGGTCTATAGCTCTCACTCCTGTTTTCAAAAGATAGCATGAAGTGTTGAAAAATATAGTAATGGTTTGATTTACTCTATTGAATTGATCGGTGTTGTTTTAAAAACAAGTATTATTATGTTACAACTCAACGGATATCGATTGCATGGTTGTAAAATCCTTTCATTTTAATTGACCACAATTAGGTTGTGTTTATAGTAGTGTTTATAACTATTGGTAAAGTTATAGAGGCACACTGAACGTAAATAATTCGTTAATTCGGTTTGTTGGTGTAAATAGTTACTAAACACCACATCCTTCTTCTCTACATATCAGAGTTAGCCCATTGGCAACCGTAAGGTCATGAGCAAACCGATTGTCTGTAGTGAAAGTTTGAACATAACCAACACAGACTTGTTTGTTTGTTAATTTACTTGAGGATTTGTAGACCCGGAAATAGACACCGGAGCTGTGGGAATGCCGTTGGCGACCATAACAATAGACTAGATTACCTAAGACCCTAATCAGTCTTGTACACACATCTCAGCAATGGACAGTTTAAGATTTTATCTTAAAGTTGTTTAGAAAACAAATAACCAAGGTTTTGGTTAAATAAAATATTTGTAAATCAAATAAAAAATCAGGTTTTTGAGATCTATAAAGAAGATACTTCTTAAAAACAACCAACGGCACATTGTTGCCATGGTTTTAACGTCACAGCTAAATGGTGCTAATGTTACAAAGAGCAAGCAGGTCAGATAAGTTACCGACTTAACTGCTCTTGCCGGGCTGTGTAAGGGTTTACAGAATTATGCACTCCACTGTAAAGACATATAAACATCAAACACCTTGATTGGGCACTTAAAGTGTTCAAGACTATTTTCAGATTTTATAGCTTGGACACCTACGTGCAATGTATCGTTATCATGTAGCATTGTCTGATAAGAAATGCTCTTTTTGCGGGATGGCAGAATCCATCTGAAAAACAAACCATGTTCTAACCCATAAGTATTTTAAGCACACATGATGTACGTGAAATTGTGTTAAATCGTATAATTGTGCATGCCATCAATTCGTTATTTTTTAAAAGTTTGTTTTTATGCTTTTTAGGCAGACCAACTGACAGAAGAACAAATTGGTGGTAAGTTACACATATCTACATTTTCAAAAGCCTTTAACTGTATCGAAAACGTTATCAATAAAGGAATTGTTCCGGGAGTCTCCAGAGACATGCGATCAAGTTTAATATTGAAATTAAATATTTTGATGAATATCGTTCAGTGCCTCAAGGATCGTGTTTGGTGAAGCGAATGTACACTGTGAAACTATCTTGAGTAAATATTTTATCCTCAAATCAAATAAACAAGTGGTGGCCAATGTCAATACTGTAGACCCTCCACTTCTGCAGTGGTCGTACCGCGAATATACACACTCACATGGAAGGATACGAGCGTTGCAGAATTCCAAACCTTTATTAAATAAATAAAAAGCCACTGAGAAAAGTTTTCCTTGTTTTGGTCGCGTTTACGATGCATTAAACTTAAACCTCGTTTTGTTAAAGCTTGTAACTGCTGATTATAACTAAGTCTAATTCTTATCATATGATATGGACTGTTTTAATAAACATGGGCACAGATCATTCGAATCCGTGTGTAAACTCAAGCTCTTAATATGTGAAAATAGTAGTCTTATTCATGTGTTTCTTTTTAACTACATGTACGCCATAAAATATTAAACCGAACCTAACACCGTTGTACACAACTTTAAATGTACGCACATACATTGAGTGCCGGGGTAGGCCAGTCGATGGAGCGCGGAACTGCAACACATAATTTATACAGTCATGGTTTTGAGCCCCAAACGGGGTCGGCAAAACATTCGATCTTTTTATAAATGATACTGCACATCGCGCTCATTCTTGTGTTGATTTCTCCTTCACATAATAGCTGGCCCATGCGCATGACGCAGCTTGTAGCTTGCGGCGTAAAGAGGCTCGTATTGGTGTCGTAAAGTCGGCATGCGGCTCCACACACCAACCCAACACACTAGAGGAGGTTTCCAGTTGGTCACAGGATTCGTTAGGGACATGGTCATTAAATATAAAACAAACATAGCTTTAGCTTTTAATACTGAAGATGTCGCCGTATATTTGCATTTAATGTAAAAGTTAGATTTAAAGCCAGCATGTTCCCTGTCAGAGACAAGTTTAAACAATACATTGTGTTTATTACACTGTAACAAATCTTTATTGTGATAGGAGTGGGTTTTCAAAACGTTTTAATAAACAATGGTTTTAATTGTTTATCCCTGTAAACCGAACAAGGCACAACACATCGCTTTACTTTAACCGATCTATAAAATGCACCGCCAAACATTTATTAAAGCTTTTATTTTCTGTGAATATATCAAACTTTATTCAAAATACGTTCGCTAACCATCACGTCTCATTCTAGCCCCTGGATCGTTAACGCCCAACCCTGAAAACGGTTCAATTGTTCTTTCGGTATAATTTATACAAACATATGCATATTTATATATAATGTAACGCGAATGAGATAAGAATATAATATTCAGTTAAATGTTATGCATTTGTAAACGAGCTGGCATTATATCATTTCAAACCCAAAGCGATTGCATGCCCTCTACTTTATGTAACAATAGAGTATGTAAATTTATACACTCATATACAATCTCAGAAACTACATACAGCCAATGCGTATTTGTATAGATGGCAAAATTAACTGCTCAATCGATATATCAATACCAGTCAACCGATGGGCCGGCCCACCCACGGTTGCCATCAACGTTATCATACACTTGTAAAATAACTTCTAAAGTGCAAAGATCTTGTACAAGACAAATTGCACCTATAATTTAGAAATGAAAGTAAAACAGATAATTCAAACGCTTGTCCGAACACGTTTCCAGAGTTTAAGGAGGCGTTCACCCTGTTTGACAAAGACGGTGATGGCACAATCACCACCAAGGAGCTGGGAACCGTCATGCGCTCCCTGGGACAGAACCCCACCGAGGCCGAGCTTCAGGACATGATCAACGAGGTCGACGCTGACGGTAGGTTGACGAGTTGGTCCAAAATGTTCTTTAACTGACATTATGTACTAAATATATCAATTGTAACTTTTGTACACCTTACTGTAATCCTACTTACATTTGTAGGACACTAAGTTGGTTATAATATGATTGTTGGTATAGTTGATACGTGTGACAATACAACTCTGCAACTGCGTTCAGTGACTTAGGCAATTAGTCTAAGATTAAAAACAAAACATTGGTCAACTAATAAAAATTCTTTTCTGTATTTTAAAGTGTCAGTTACAGGGAGGGTTCACATGCCTCAAAACGCACTGATGTTTTTCTCTTGTTTGCATACCCTGTCTAAGCGAATCTTGAACATCCACACACTCCATTTACCTTACACAGGTAACGGCACCATCGATTTCCCCGAGTTCCTCACGATGATGGCGCGCAAGATGAAGGACGCGGACACAGAAGAGGAGTTGAGAGAAGCCTTCCGCGTGTTTGACAAGGATGGCAACGGATTTATCAGGTAAGAGGTCTTATTGGGTTAAAGTTATTGAAATAAGTCAGACCCGAACTTGAATTACAAATGGCAATTGGTCACCGAGTGTTTTTCACAAACCTTGCTCTACTGTATCTACATTGTTGAATATCCCTGGGCGGAAATAACAACTAGTAAAATGTATTTTTAGTATTCATGTAAGAAAATGTTAGTGTACCCTACTTTTCTTCTTGTAACAACATTTCTTAAAGCAATTCCTTACCTGTCCTAACTTGAACTTAATTAATCTAATAACCGTAATCAATCCAGTGCGGCGGAGCTGCGTCACGTGATGACGAATCTCGGAGAGAAGTTGACGGACGAAGAGGTGGACGAGATGATCCGGGAAGCGGACATCGACGGGGACGGACAGGTCAACTATGATGGTTGGTAGACGCTTTAACAGTTTAGCTTCGATCGAAGTGGGTCATTTGGGGTAATGGTGGTAGAACAATGACGGCTTTGCCATGTATGTAAACAATAACAACGTTAACTGCTTTTGATATAGCTTGTTTAGTGTACTGGTGACTTGTGTCTGTGTTTTCAGTTTGTGTACTTTGTTAATCTTGCTTTCAGAGTTTTGTGTAATGATGTCCGGCAAACAATAAACCATTATTAAAGGTACATATTGGTTCACCTTGTGTGAACTCTCTCCACCGCCTTCCACTTTCCTGCAAAATCCATACCCCGTACATGTAACCAGCTGACTGTGTCTCTAGTAGCTGGCTGAAACTGGTGATGGTGAACTTACATTGACTGTTCCTACTAATATACCTCATTGTTCCTACTAATATACCTGATTGTTTGAATGGTTATGCTTTAGCAACTACTTAGAAAAGCTAGAACGAGAAGAACTATACTTTAGACAGGTTTACTCTAAGGTCAATGTTTTAGTTAGCTTGTTGCTTCCGGACTGTACAGTTATATTTAATTATCATTCTACATCAATGCACTCTTAAATGCACTGTAACTCTTTTAAGTTATATCATAATACAGAATGTCATTTTTAATGGTGTCCATAATCTGTCTACATTCGTTATTTTATCATACTATATGTTATTCAATAACATTCGGTAACCAGCATACCATGTGAATTATTTGAGATACTAAGTTCAATTATAGTCAAGTGGTCGCCACTGTTTTCTTATTGCATTAATCGCTTACAAGTATTTTCATTAGATATTGAATCTTTAACAAAGCAAAGGATTAAGGCTTTTGACGTAGGTCTTTCATTAAGGCCATCTCAAGTAAATAATTACGATAGAAATAATTATGGGTTTTCTTTATCATCATTGATTTGGCAAAAGTTTGTCTGTGCGAACAAATGAACGAACCACAAGATCATAATATAAATGCTTATACAGAATGAATGATATTTGCAATACTTTTGCCAAGCTTGCCAAGCTTTTGCCGATTTTGGCTATTTATTTATGTTTAGAAAAACAATTTACACTGAAGATATTTGGCTCTTTAACAAAATAGCCCAAACATTTCATTAACAAAAGCTGTATATGATTTTACGTCCTGCAGTAATATATCGATTATAATGAAACCTACTAACTAATACTGTCTTTAAGTCGTAGAACTCTGGTCGTCAGATAAAACAGTAGCCCAGCATTTGTCTCCCTTGGTTCATATCGGACTTGTTCAGAATATTACCCGAAGACTGGCCATGCTCATGACAAACATTGTGTACCGGAATCTTAGTTTTCAAGTTACACTGACAAACTATAGTTCAAGGCAATTGTCCCAACCTTGTTTCAGAGTTTCATAGTATGATGGTGTCATAGTTGAGATGCGAGCGGTATGCCCCGCCCCTGGACACATGAGTGTAGTAATAGTCGTGTTAGTTATTGTTGTGTCTTTATTTACGTGTTTCCCATATATGCTCATACTTACAGTTCTGTTCAGTTATAAGATTGACCCTTTATTGAATATGAATTATACTGGGGCCACTTTTATCTCATTTTAATGTCTCAAACACATACTTATCGCCGTATACTTGACTCGATTGATTAGATAGAACCTTAAAGCCGAAGATAATTAACAATGCATAGTTAAATTAAGTTCGTATTAGATCCATTGTAAAACACAGGTGAACATGCTCCATGATCCAAAATGTACATATTTACACCACTTTGGGTGAACATTGAAATCATGTTTTCTGTGGCATTCGTTTTTAGGCCAATTACTACTTACCCAAATTATAACTATGTCTCAGGCTTGTGACCAGTCAAGCGATCGTCCCTGACACGTCCTGTTTTGTTGTTATTTTTGTTTATTAAACGTTTTTATGATGGGCCCAAGCAATAAAGATATAACGCATACACGAGTACATGAAGAATGGCAATATTGAGAAAATATATACTGTCACAAATCATTTAATCATCTAACCTACTTAAACATTATTCAATTTGTTTGCTTTTGTTATAAAATGAACTGCCTTATTTAAGTTTTGCACACTTTCTAGATGTTCTGCAACTATATAATCATGACAGGTTGTTAGAGTTTACTAGTTTTACTTTGATTTTAAATAAGTTCGTGCTGTTGCATACTGTTTT
>Ga0224511_10005394_pt1 | contig 10015 bp, 1 predicted proteins | sample SF_May12_sed_USG_2_FD_169988 | JGI IMG/M metagenome (GOLD analysis project Ga0224511, IMG submission 169988) | Sediment microbial communities from San Francisco Bay, California, United States - SF_May12_sed_USGS_8_1 | ecosystem: Environmental > Aquatic > Marine > Sediment | place: USA... | reverse complement strand
AGCGAGAATGGCAGTTGTACTGTTTAGTGTTTGACAGACGGCTGTTAGTTTTGCCAAAAGATGAATGAATACTTTCTATCGACTGTTAATCCTACTCTTGAAATTAGATTCAGATTGCTTAACACTTCGATGAGTGTGGAAATTGTCACGTAATGATTTATTCAAGAGGGTAACACCTTTTCGGGGGAAACATAATAAGCCACAATAGCCGCGATAATTGTGTTTCTGGTGTGTTGTACTGTATTAATGTTTGCCATGAATGCTGTTTAGGCCACTAAAAGCGTTTTGGAGTTTACTGACATGATAATACCAGAATATTTATTGTACAACTTTAGTTTATTTTAAACAAATTACACCGCATGCTAAAAGAAATCATTTTCATGTAAACGAAATAACACGGTGAAGGAAAGTAGAGTTGTAATTGGGTTGGACCAACACGTTTTGTTTTGGTTATTTTCTCAGTTTACCTATGTGAGTTGTAATGTATTAGGAGTCTATTTTACGTCTTAGATTTTCTAGTTGCAAAAACTTGCATTGAACCAGTGTTTCTGGTTCAAGGCATCAAGCGCACATGTATGGTGTGTTTATATGTATTCATTCAGTATGTTTTACCCAAGAATAACAAATTTACTTCTGTACTTTGCTATAGGCATTGCAACTTTTTTCATTTTTTTACTTTGCGAAAACAACAGAAAAATCGTAAAAAACGGGGTCTTGGGATCGCTGGATACTGAATCTTTAATCAAAACATTATCTGTGTCTGGGTTTTTTATTCAACAAAAATCGTTTTGCATATGGACATTATATTTGAATTTACCAATTAATATAGTGTAATTATTTATATTATTGTAGTTAAAATACTGTTATAAATAAATAAATACATGTACGTGCGTCTGGTATCCCAAATCGATCAATCCTAAATAAAGGGCTCTGTTTCCGGGCAGCACCGACCTTTGGTCAGCTCTTGTCAATGTAAAACATGTTGAGCTAGACGAGATAAAACTATCAAAATAAATGTGCATTTGTTTGTGTTTGATGTAAATAGTGGAACGAATGTGAATAAGTGTATCAGAGACTTACATATTATGGTTTAATGAAACCCCGATTTCTATGCCCCATTTCTGCACGACTGCAAGAATGTTAATCGTGAATCTTAGACACATAGGTTAGAATTTTCCATACATATTTCTTGTTAAATGTAAGCTTATTTATCCTTCGTTATATTGTTTTAGTTATGTGTTTTATTGTGTCGGTTGTTTGTGATGACCATTTTATCATGATGCCCTAACACTCGTCTTTGTCTCCATATTCTGAAACATGTTTTACAGTTTTTCAGTTTATATTGCTACGCTTATAAAATTGTCACGTTATCATTTCGGATGCCTGCAAAGTAAACTGAGTAATGACAACGTTGATCAGGTGTTGGTATTTTGTCTGATGCTACAAACATGTTTAGCATTACTTAAACAAAAAAACATAATAACATAGGGTGCCTTTTCGTTTTCTATTACATTTAATCTTTGATAAATTATAATTCATTCGTTTGTAAACTTAAATTGCCCTTTCCGATCGAGGAAAACAGGTAAGTTACTATTTCGGATGAATATGTAGAACAATCCATAAACATTACAAAGTTGCCTTATGTCTAATAAATTCATCTGAGAAAAGGGAAATTCTCAGGAAGCATGGCTACTTGTTAACATAGAATGATGCATTGGTGTTTGCCACCACTCAATATGCACCGATGCTCAATTTACTTGTCTGGGTTTTCTTACTAAATTGGAATTATTCTGACTTGAATGTATGGTAGAAGCCTAAATTGTTACTTTATGTAGTCACTATGCATTGTTTTTATTCCTAGAGAATACACTCTCAGCTGACGATGATGGGCAAATGCCAAGTTTTTCTTATTAAAAGCGAAATTTGGCAAGTGCCGAGATTTTATTGTAATAAGGTAACAGTTTATATATTATTTGAACTGAATCAAAAGGGCTTAACAAGTCCTTAAATAATATTCATGAATGGAATATGTGGTGTCTCTGGCTCCTTTGCGTAAAGGTGGTTCTCAATCCTATAGATCCAGTACGTGTTTTACCTTGGCAATAGGCACAAGAAGCATCGACACTAAAAAGGACATTTCATTGTTATGTGATCCCCTAGAGACAAGCACAGTTTGTCCATCATAATTGTAAATGTTCTGGTATTATCCTAGTTAATATTACATTGTATTAAAACGGGTAATTAAAGCATATATTTGTTTTAACATATACGGCATATTATATGCAATAAATATATAGTTGAAAAACAATAATTTTATGATTTTTTTAAGAAAACACGTTGCATGCAAGGCAGACTGGATCATGACAACAATGCTCGTATAAAACGAACACGAAATAACAATAAATGTCGTAACATATGTGATATCTAAACTATCAAATCCTCCAACACAATTTTACGTTTGTCTCAAAGTAAACAAGCTATCAACAACAGTTATTGTGAGACGCATCCAGGTGCACAAATACACTGTATAAATATACCCAAGCAAAAACGAAAATATGTACTTAATAATTACCCATAACTTTGCAGTGTCATTGAAAACAATTCTGCATTATATGCATTTTAATTGTTAAAAATAGTTTGACGCCTGGTTGTCTATTACATAAACATCTCGTCAAAACATTGTTTTGCTTTTCCACCTCGTGCAACGTAATCATAAATGATATATGGACTCCAAATAAATTATTTTATTCCTCTTTTGCAACAATAACACCACTTAACATTACGAAATAATACGTGACAGGAGATTACGAAATAAAACGCGACAGGAGATTTGTCAAAAATAAACAAGTTGATGCTTTTTTGCTACGTCTCACGTTAGGGTCACTCACGTCTTAAAACATTTGTCTAATCACAGAGATACAACTTAAGTCCTGCAATATTATTGAAATGATCTTTAATTGTTTGGGGCCTACTGCAATACGGCAAAAGAAATGTTGACGTACTAAATGTCAAAGCCAGTGTTTGAGATTAACGGGAAGTTAAGATGCGTGTCAACGCGTTTACAATTAATTTATGTACAAGCGGAAAGTGCACATACATTTGTTCTATTATGCATGGAAGTTAAGTCAGGATTTGTAAATTCGGATCTAGACAATATATATCTTTGTTAAAATTTATCAAACATAATTAACGTTATCGAATTACATTATTTCTTTGACCAGTGAGTAATGGGTATATTGTAACACAGACACACATGTCTTGTATACATACACATTTAAAGGTCTCGTAGTATCAAGAAACATGTTAAATGTATATTGCTTGTTTACACGACAAGAAACAAAATACCAACTAAGTCCTATTCTTAACACAATTGCATTTCCGAGTCACGTTATCGTGATTTGTGTGCATATATCATCCCGTCATGCCACAAGACGTTTCCTCATCCAAAACTGAACGAGCGCTATTTTTGACATCACATACAATATTAAAGCACACCGCATGTAAGGTATACATGAAACATTATTTTACATGAAACGACAACAATATTTGGTGAAGTAGTAATACAATTTTAAAACCTTTTCATTTAAAGCAATATAGGTCTAGTTTAGCATGGTGTGTAACTTAGTAAGAGTTGTAACATTTACATCATTTGTATTTGAATTGCAATTGTTGTTTTGCCTCAAACAGAGGCAAAAGTAGTTTGTTGATGGACGTGTTCACTCTTTTAGTTGTTGGAATTTTTGACTCGTAGTTTATATTTAAATGCATCTATAGTACTTTTGACAATACATGTAAAACTAGGTTGTAGATTTAAATTGTGGAATTTGTAATGATATGTTGCATCATATTATATTTTTTCCGGCATCTTGCATTACTTTTCAAGACCAGCTTTAATAAACCTGATGTTGATATTACCACCAAGCAAACTTTGTTTCTAAAAGAATTTCTTTTTCCCCCAGATTGATTGACAGAACGTTTACGTAATATGATTTTTACTATTACATGTAGCTAGCAGACTTAAGTATAAAACAGTGAATCGCGAGGCAGGTCCAAAATAACATATTAAGATAGATGTGAGATTATTGTTGAAAAATTAGTTTGCAAAGGTGGAATAGTATAATATTATTTACTGTGTTTACATAAGGAAAACTCTAACATGCACTTTAAGATTTCTGTATGCTATATTCGAATGTTCATAATTGCAAATGTTGTGACGAGCCAATGTGTTTCTCTTTCATTTGATAATTTGATAACTGAAATGCATTAACTTACAGAGGAAGTTTATTTGCATGAACTTTCATCAACTTCGTTAATGAATCATAATTAAGTTACACATCAAAATCTTGACATTTGATGTATGTACTTCCTCGAAAATATCGTCTCGAATGAGTATAATTATTCATGAAATTGTGTAACTGTTGCTTTAGTAACTTCACGAACACATTTTCTGCATTAAAAGGTTATGTACCTCGACTGCTTAATGAGATTGTAAATTTAAGAATCTATGCATATGGTAATGTGTTGTAAATAAGTCCATGATTAGTTCCGACCTTTATAACTCATAATTGGCATTAACACTATTCAACGTTAAAGTTATGACGTAAGCCTACTGACAAACTCTCAGTCACGTGGCAGCCATTTGTAAAATGTCGGAAAACTTATGCAGAAGTCGCATTGTGTGGAAACGTCTTGTCGATTTGGTCTGATTATGTTTTATTTAATTAAAGAGCTGTCTCTTTGAAATAAAATGATTTGAATCCAACAATAACTTTTGACATGGGATTTTATTATGTTCGAGATCGTTCGTGGTAAAGTTTGACACTTTGGGTTTAACTGATGACCGTCACTAAGACAAATGACATCAAAATAACAAATCATAATTTCAAGAGAGTTTAGTCTGCCTACAACAACGGTAAAAAGCTTTTTATAGTCATGACCCTTTCCAAATATTACATATACATCATAGCTTTGCAGTTTTGTAGTAAAGAGTTAAACCAAAGTGTAAATATGGTGACATTATTTTACCTTATATTTGACATATACGCACATGTACACCATTTTACGGATACTTTGGTCATGTCTGTCAAGGTGGTAAAATTAAAATAAATAATGAAAATATCTTATTCAGTTCTATAAATTTAAATCTGAATGCATAGCTCGTTTAAATAATTACTGAATTTGTCAGTTGGACCCCCTCTTAAACACAATCTCAGCTAGTTGACTGAAAAGGAGACAAATACTGATACTTAATAAAAGGAAATGCAATGCAAAAACATGTTGAATTGGTTAACAAAATAATGCTGGTTTTGTACGACATTTGCCGAAGCATAATGTAATTACTACCAGCGAGGATACAATTCTATCAAATGTTGTAATCAGTATTTGTCGGACTTCAGTTTGTTTCTTATAGAGTAATGATGTTCATCAATAAAAACAGCTTTGGTTCAACGGAGGCTACCTGTTGAGCGATTGCAAAATATAGCAACTTGGATAACGACAGAGAACATACAAAATTTAATCTAGACAGAACTTTCCGTGAACCGAGAATTATTCCACCTGGCTGCAAGAATACAGACACAGAACCCAATATGGTATTTGCAGGGTTCAGACTTGATTATGATGTCCTGAATCAGATGTAATTCGTTTGTAAGTCTTTAGAGTTTATATCATAATCGAATCGAAAAACAGATTATGCCATTTCATAAGTTACATGTCAATGCCTATAAGTTTGATCGAATAACGTATTAAAGGTGATACCACGCTTATGTTTGTAATACAATGCCAGGTAGTATGCGGTTTTTGACATCGATTGTACGTTTATTATAATAATATTGCACTACATGGCATAAATGCCACATTACTACCCTTACAACATATTTTATATTGCATTTTGCAACTAGTAAAACAAAATAGCAATAACAATAACATAACGGCTTTATGAAATGTAAAATATTTTCAGTAAAATAATTTTTGTTAAGGTTACTAATACTGGTAATTTTCTTTTGTTTATTATTTAAATATGTTTAGTACATTTCAGTATATACAAAGATTTTAAGGTTACGTGTGATTTCATTTTGGAGGTTGTACACTTCTTGCAACGTAAATAAACACAATTTAAAGCGCTAATAGAAGTTGTTCTGTTTCGTGTTTAACAGTCGTCTGTTAGTTTTCCCAAAGGAGAAAAAAACTTTCTCTTACTCTACTTAATCTTAAGCCTACTCTTGAAATTAGGTTCAGGTGTCTTAACACCTCGATGAGTGTGAAAAATGTCACGTAATGATTTATTCAAGAGCGTAAACCCTTTTCGGGGGAATATAATAAGCCACAATAGCCGCGATAAATGTGTTTCTGGTGCGTTGTACAGTATTAACGATTGCCATGCATGTTGTTAAAGCCTCTTAAAGTATTTGACCGTGACCAGGACAGTTTTTTTTCATTTTTTATAAATCTGTACTTTTTCAAATCAATTTACAAGAACATTCCTATTGAAAGGGGCGTGGTCAGTTAAGAATTAATTAAATAAAACCACAACAACACAACATTAAATAAAACCACACTTTTTTAAACGTTTTAAAATATGTTTCGTCGATATATCCTGACCAATGTAACAACTACGATTTACAAAACATTAATGCATTTATTCGGTACTGTTTATGTAAAGCGTCATTACTGAAATATATGTGCTGTCACTTCAAAATAAAAACACACACATATAAAATGAATTACGTCTCCAGATGTGAACCGGTTTATAGTAAAAAGTCTGACATATTACCCAATAATTATTACGTTAGCCTCACTTCGTCCAGATTTTGGGGTTTACACTTTGATAGTCATGCAATACGTTTGTGCTGTAAAATTTGCAAGAAGGTTAGATGTAACTCTGGAAATTAATTGAATCTAAGAGGATAAATTCCACTATTATAAGTAATGAATTAAATTAAAACCTGGAACAAAAACATTTTATTTTATGAATAAATTTTATTTATTGTTGCCCATGTTTGCGAATACGAGCTCATTTGTCTAGTAGAAATTATAAAACGCAACAACTTTTGAGTTGACATTGTCATTAAAATGTTATTGACTTGAGCATGTGCTTTGTTTACAAGATAAGGCTTGCAAGTTTTTCCTTTCTCTGTATGTCATTACACAAGTAATAAATGTCCTTAACGGAATTTGAAGACATCGCTTACTTTCTAACAAAGTTGGCCAAATAGTTCTCCACTAATCTTCGACAATAATCATTCTAAGTTTTCTATCATCTGTTTAAGATTTATGTACAAGTACTTTTTATTTCCTTTTTTAATACGACGCCGTTTGTCTTTTTTAAAGACATTTCTTGTTTGTTGTTTTTTTTTTGCATATTTATATTAGTTTATTTTCCGTTAAAATATTTAACAAACCAATCATTGTAAATTGTTTTAAAATGTAATGTGCAATCTTTTATTTTAAAAAATGTAATTTAGTTAATACTTTACGAACAATTATGTAATGTGTAATGTAATTTAATGCCCACTTGGACAATGCAGTGGTAAGCATTAAATTTCTCACTGTTATAACCCCATCCGAGATAATTCGTAGATAATTGCAGGCAGTAAATCAGAACTTCGATATAATATGGAACCGGCCTTTATGGTTTAGGAAAGAACATCCAATAATTTATGTATGAACGTGACTAGGTCCTTTACTTGTTCAAAAGCAGGGGTTATTATTGTGCTCATAATTCATTTTGATATATCAAAATAGACAATAACGAATAAACTATTCTATTTCTAAAACGAGAACAAACACGCTTATATCAGGGAAACCGCCTATTTGGCTCCGATTAGGTTTCAAATATACATTTTTAACTGTATCGTTGAAATGAATATCGAATATGCGAGATACAGCGGTTGGTAAAAAGTTCTTTACATACAGTCTCGGTTAACAGCTAGTGTAGCCAATATTTTCTTTTTAATGGTTTATCGACATATCTCAAACACGTTTGGCATAACAACATTTTTTTTCTTTGGATATTATTAACTTTACCTTTGACGAAACTTAGGATGGTATTTTAGACCGATCGAGTTTTATCGTTTGTTTACGATCATTTGAATGATGCTGTCTTCATCACTGATTTGACCACATCACGACGATCAGTTGACGTAGTGACACTTTATTGAAATTGTAGCCGACTAAAGCAAAACCATTGCCGATCGTGCATACACTACGCTCCCCGCGGATTAACCTAGTGATCTTTAATCTAATCAAATCAAAACCATTGCCGATCGCGCGTACTCATAGCCATGTCGCGTAATTGACAATTGCCTTTCTCGACTTTGAGAAAGGGTATCAAACGGTTGCAAAAATGAGTTCATGACAAAATCACCACACGTTCATGTGTCAACGCCTGGGCTAACGGCATCTGAATTTGTAACTAAGTGCTCTACCGCCTGAGATAAACGAGCCCGGGTTTTACAGCTGGTGTTTAGTGCCTGTGTGGCGGCTGTAAAATATCGCCTCGTACTTTATCATTGTGTAGTTATGCTTTTCTGTCCTCAGGAATCATGTATTGTTTGTTGTTTACATTTAAAAACATAGTTCCGTTCATGCGCTGGGAGCGTCAGTGGTGTGGCATCATTCTTTCATTACCACTGAGGAGCAGCTTCAACAAAAACGAGGCTGCTATTTGGCTATGCAGGCTATGCTTCCCGATGGCTTTCCCTTTTCTCAGTTTCATTGAACAAATGTTTTAGGTTAAGAAAAACGCAGACACGCGAATTATCAGATTCAACTGGCATCATGCCACACTAATGTTTCGGTACTATAGACAAAAGAACAAATATCCCTACAAGCTATAGATATCGTGTACCACCAATAACTACACTGAACTGTACAAAATAATTTGTATAGCTTTAAAAGCAACAACAAAAACTACTCTTATCTAAAATATTGAATCTGAGAAAAGTGATTGTCCTCCTCCTACATGTGGAAAATAGCAGCCTCGGTTTGTTGAAGATATCTATCATTGGTTATTAAACATGCTACACCACTGACGCCGCCCCCTAGCATGAGCGGTACTTTATTTAAATGTAAACAACATACTTCTCATTATCACAGTGAACCAGAAATATATAACTACAATAAGAAGTAGTAGGGGCTGACATTTTACAGCCGTCACACAAGCACTAAACGCCAGCTACAAGAAGTAAAAATTAATCTGAGAAAAAGTAGAGTTATCTGGAAGCATAGATTGCATGTGGAAAAAGCAGTCCCGGTTTTATTGAAGCTGTTCATCAATGGAAGATGCCACGCCACTGGCGCCGCCCCTTAGAGCAAGATCTAAAAAAATTGTCAAATGTAAACACGGTAAAATCTATGATTGCAGAGGACCAGAAATATACAACTACATAATTATAATAACTAGCTTCACACATATATGTCTCCATCACTTTTAGAAAACTTAAAATCAGCTCATTTGATAATATTATATTGCAAATTTGACTGGGTTTTATCAAATGTCATTTAAACAGAACACCTAGATTTTTAATATAACTATATTATTTAATAGAAATAGTGAAATAGGAAATATATTTATTTTTGGCTCGTATTTCTTTCATAGATGTGATTCTTTGAGTGTAGTCACATATTTGGTTGTTTAGCGACCAATTTCTATCATTAGTAAAACGTTGTGATCAACATTGTCGGGTTACACTTATAAAGGTACTAAATCATGTTAAAGGAATATATTTTTTGTTTGTATATGTTATACACCATGAGTTAGCAAATATATTATACACCGCAGCGGTGGCTCAGTGGTTCGAGCGTTCGCCCTGTGAGAGGGAGAGACGTTATAAAATGGTACCAAATGCTCCCTTGCTTGGCGCTCAGCATATAAGGACAGGTCTGGCTTCTCTCTCCTCTCAAACCTCACTCCAAAAAAAAAAGAGATGGATACCATCCGGAATGAGCGGTCGAGAGTGATTAATATAAGTTGGGATAACTTGTTTCGCAATCGACCTTAAATAAATAAGTTTAA
>Ga0224511_10005393_pt1 | contig 10015 bp, 6 predicted proteins | sample SF_May12_sed_USG_2_FD_169988 | JGI IMG/M metagenome (GOLD analysis project Ga0224511, IMG submission 169988) | Sediment microbial communities from San Francisco Bay, California, United States - SF_May12_sed_USGS_8_1 | ecosystem: Environmental > Aquatic > Marine > Sediment | place: USA... | reverse complement strand
ACCTTACGTTATCGCCACTGACGTCGTAAAGCATTTGTTTTGTTATGTCACAGGGATACAACTAGGATCCTGCAACAGCAGTGCAATTTAGTTTGATTTACCTGAAGGGTCGTATTCTGTTCTGATCTGCATTGTCTTTCTGTCAGAATGTCCGTAGGTCCGCACATCCGTCCGCTCCTTGTTACTTGTTAGCAATTTCGTATCACGGTCATGATTGTTTTTTATTCTTGCCACAAAAATTCCACTTTAAAGCGATGTGATGATTCGCAATCCTAGGCCCATTGCGCAGAGAACAAGGACAACTGAAATAATTTTATTTTCAATGTTGCGTCGCGCCCTTTGTCGGCTCGTATGGCAAGTCTCGCCTTTGACACGGGAATTGCGTTGTACTTGGGCAAATGACAAACGTTAAAAGGGAAATGCAGAAAATTTAAATTGAAAAACAACGCCTGTGTTTAGCTGAATCAAGTGAAGAAGACTGTTAGCAAACGTTCATTCAAATGGCTGTACTTGAGATTTTAAGACGATACTTGTGGGGAAATTATCTCGGTCTTATTAGTCTTCTTCTAATATTTCTGACGAAAGTGTTTACAGCAGCACGTTTATATAGATAAAAATACATTATGGCGTACCGTAGATTTATTACTTATGTATGCTGTTTGTTGGTGTTTTCGTGGTTTATTATTGCCAGTTTAATTGTCCTGAAAATGCAGGGAACCAATGTATAAGCGTAAGAGATCATCTCCGTGAGGTAACACTCGACTTTTAGATTGAAGTTGAAATAGGTGTCCGAACTACATTTGTGTTACTAAAATGGGATGGTCCAATGCTTTGTGAAATATGTGAAATAATCAGATAGCATCAGTCTTTTTACGTATAAATTTACCCAAACTTATTTATAGCTTTTTAACCTATACATTGATAAAGGTTTGGATTGTCTTGTGACAGTGACCATTTAACATTTAAATTTCATTTTTAATTGACCATCTATGAGTTTTTAAATAGTATATATGGTGAATATGAAAAAGAATAAAAGTTGAACTTCTATTGAAAAAATGAAACAAGTGGAAAAATCCCCATCTTCATTGATATAGAAGAATCTCCTTTTGGAAAATGTCCAATATCAATGGGGTGACCCCAATTCCGATTTGGACCCCACGGGACAAGGCAACCTTATAATAAAATTATTTCATAATAAAATTTAATGTTTTGCATTATTATTCATGTACTCAGTGCTCTCTACCAATATAGGAAAATTCATAATGGTACGTTAATGGACATAAAACTTAAGTCTGCAAATAATCCGGATTTGCAAACGAATGCGGACACTGTTATTAAACCAACTGTCTTACTTTTTAACATTTCTTTCTTACTTTTTAACATTGCGCAGTTTACAACAGCTCAGATTTTGGGCGTATTATGCTATATATTATAATATAACAATAACTTGCCGTGTTCCTAATTGTTTTAAACCTACTGTAATAAGTCAAGCCAAATGCCAAAGTTCCATGTCAATGTTAATGTTGGGCGTTAACGCTCGACGCAGTGGTGACAGACGCACTTACAAACTGTTTATTGTTTTAATTTATCTATTTTTATTTGTATTTAACTTTTTAAATGGTTTCTCCAAGAAATGCTCGGTAACCGGTCTATGACTTTCATTTGGAGTTTAAACTAGTTTTCCGCCAAAGCAAACCTCACTCTAACTTAACATTTATTGAAGAAGAAAACGGAAGTGAAACACGTTTACACTCTATACCCTACCAAGAACATGAACAAAATGTCAGTAAAGTGAAAACAGGAAGTACATATTTTAAAAATTGGCAATGAAAAAGAGAATCTTAAAAACAAATGTTAACATACTAGCGAAGGATAACCTTTATAAAACTGTGTTGTTTACCTTTACGTGGTATCGCCTTTTAAGCGTTGATCCTGACTATATAGTCGTGAGTTTTAAAATTAAAACAATCGTAAAGTCATCAGATCCACAATGTCAATACCAAACAAACTTTTTCATAAACATACACTATACCATTATAAAAAAGTGCACATAAGTATACACGTCCTTTTTGACTTCAATATATAATTATGTTCATGTTCATGATAAAATACCTGTTTCTTTCAGAAACGTCTACGCATGGAGATAGCAATGGAATACCCAGAACAATTGCAGGTAGAAGTTTTTTTAATCATATGCCATTTAGAGACGATTAATTACACCGCTTTCCACAGTGTTTGCTTATTTGATAGTATACGCAAGAATGAAACTGTTCATTCTATTTATACTAAAGGGAAATTATCGGTTGAAAACTTCCCAGGAATGATCCCTGGGTGGTCACCTATCAAACGTGTTCAAACCGTTCAAGTTGGTTGCATTAATAGGTCACAAGGTCAATAAATAAGGCTTTTAAAATGAAATCTTCTCGTCTGTAACTACAAGGCCCAGAACTTTCATTTCTTGGAGTTTTCCTTTAAAAAATTATCAATAAAAAGAAAATAAAAACAGAAAAATCCGAAAAACACAAAAATATATGTTTTCTAAATGTCTGTTGCGTCATGATGTTGTAAGAGTTTTTGTGTCGTCCCTTGTGCTAGTTTTTGTACGGGCCATTTTGTCATGGTGCCCTTAAACATGACATGTCTACATTGTTTGCAACATTCTTTGTTTGTACATCTCTTCAATTTATATTTTCATATTTCGTATATAACATCATCAAAAGGTCCACTACCAAAGTTGTTCAAATTATGCCCCTGAGACGCTCTAGCAATGGATCCATTGCGACTTTTGACCTTTTCTTCAGGTGAGCGACCCAGGGCCCTTTGGGCCCTCTTGTTCATTTTAACCGATCATGGGAACTTGACCAAACTCAACAGATATGGTCCCTGGGTTGTCCGCTACCACACTTTTTCTGGTTGCATAAGTAGGTCATGGGGTCAAAAATAGATTTTCAAAATGCAATTTAAAAAAAAAATATTCTCGTCGAAAACTACACGGCCAAGTTATTTCATATCCGGCATATAACACCATCTAGAGGTCATCTACCAATGTTGCTCAAGTTATTTTATTGGCGTCATATTTGACCCCTCCTCAGGTGTTACAATTTTATTTTTAATTATGTAAGGAAAACTACCTCCTCAAACTACTTCCTCCCTTGAACCACTTATGGCCACTTATGGAAATTTTACCAAACTCAACAGGAATGATCCCTGGTCCCCTACCAAAAAAGTTGAAATGGTTCTTATAAGTTGCTAGAAAGAATGTTCAAATTATGTCCCTGTTATAAAATCGGGACCTGTCTGGGGGCATATCTGATTTATTTAGAGTAAATAGGGAAATCTTGCAATCTTCTTGTAAAATCTACCACAGCCTTTATATTTGGTGTACAACATCACTGGTCCTTTGTAAATGACTCCACTGTGAACTTTGACTTTTTCCCCAGGTAAGCGACCCCGGGCCGAAAGGGTCCTTTGGGCTCTCTTGTCAAAAATGTATTTATTTGAAATCACCATGTAAAATGGTACCAAATTGCTTTATGACTTTCTAGTTTGATCTTTTATCAATGTGAAAAGCTTAGACGCTCACCATTGCATTGACATATTTTTAATTTCAAAGAAAAACGTACACATTTTTACAGAAAGCCTTGCATATAAAACAAAACAATAACAGCAAAATAATCAATTAATATCACAATGCGGCATATCATGCTATTTTTATTTAATTTTGTTGGCTTTTTATATGCATGTTCAAACTTATTTACGAAGAAAATAATGCTTGCTCTTGAACGTAATACTTGAAAAATTGTCATTAATTTATTAAATATGTTAAAACCATTTATTTTGAATATACATGTACACTTCAAAACCCGTGCCTAACGTTATTGCTCAGTAAACAGAATTTTACCACGATGTGGTTCATAATTATCATGGGCAACATATAATTGTACAATGCTTTTAATAAAATAGAGTGAAGCTGAAAAAACAGAATTATTAAAGATGAACTACATTTCCTACTTGTATGTAACAAATATAGTGTTATTAGTTTATCATATTTGCCCAAATATAACTGTAAGTACCCTACTGTATTTGAAATAAGACTACTCATGTCGAGTAAAAAAAACAACAAAAATTATCAAATCAATTGCAATCACTTGTTTCATGATTTTCTAAAACGTAATTGTCATTTTATTTTAAAGCTGATAGTGGCACGGGGAAAGAAAGCAATTACAAGCTCGTACTTGCGATCGTTTTGCCGATAGGAATACTTATATTAATCATTCCTGGTTTGTATATTATAGTTTTCTATTTAACAAGAAAAATAACTGACATTAAACTAAGTGTTTATATTTGTATATGTTTTAATTTAATAATAACAGTATTGTCACGATTATTATAGTTGATTTGATTGTACAATTTTGTATACGTGTATATTGTCTCTTGATACAAAATGTTAATATTTCAGTTGGAATATTCGTGTTTTGTAAATGTCGACGTAATGAACGGCACCGAAAAGAGGTATATCAATTCACGTTCTCTGTTTTGTTCTATACGACGTTTAAACAAAACATAATTATTTATACTTTTTAGTATTTACGATTGTTGTTTTTTTTAACCAATTTAAAAGTATGATGTGCCCATGTGTGTTTGTTAAAGCATAGGATACATTAAGTTATTTAGTATATTTACATTATTTTAATATAAAGTAAATTAGCAAAGACATGCTTAAATAGATGATAATTAGTCATGAAATAACAATTTATGAAAAGAGTTTATGAAACATTAACAATGTTGGAAATATTTTATTACATGTATATTTCGATGCCCTAACCTAAATTGGATTGACCTCATACATGAGCCTCATTGTCGTTTTTAAAAGTACTTAACTTACCCATGCAGAATGATTGTTACTCCCTTTGTTGTATTTAAGTGATAATAATGTATGTCTGCTGCGGCGATGCATTATAGTACTGCTGTATATTATTTAGTTTTATTTTACGCGAGGAAAATGTTATGTCTCATGTAAAATAGCGTAGCTGTATGCAATTTTGTTTAGGATGCTGCACCAGAAGAAATTTTACCAATGACAGACGGAGAATATGACAACAAAACAGGTCCGAATCCACTACATGGTAGGCTTTTCTTTCACAATCACAACCAAACAGCTTTCCACCTGGCCGCCTCTGGTGGACACAGTGATTTAAAGAAGGAGCTGCTGGACAGTAAATCTGACGTGAATGCCAGGGACGATGATGGAAAAACACCATTACACCGTGCAGCTGGCAGAGGTCATCTCAATGATGTCAAAACATGTTTGAGTTTCGGTGCAGATGTGAACATGGTGGACAAAAGTAACAAAACAGCCCTCCACCTTGCAGCCTGTAATGGACACAGTGATGTGATGAAGGAGCTGCTGGACAGTAAAGCTGACGTAAATGCCAGGGACAAACTTGGAAAAACACCATTACACTGGGGAGCTGTCAATGGTCATCTCAATGCTGTCATAACATGTTTGAGTTATGTTGCAGATATGAACATGGTGGACAATTCCTTCGACAAAGATGGGTATACACCATTACAATTGGCAGCTCGCAATGGTCATCTCAATGTTGTCAAAACATTTTTAAGTTATAGGGCAGATGTGAACGTGGTGGACAATAACACACAAAAAGCCCTCCACGATGCAGCCGACAGTGGACACAGTGATGTGATGCAGGAGCTGCTGGACAAGAAAGCTGACGTGAATTCCTTCAGCAAATATGGGGTTACAACATTACAATTGGCAGCCCGCAGAGGTCATCTCAATGCCGTCAAAACATGTATAGGAAACAGTGCAGATGTGAACATGGAGAACAGACACAAACAAACAGCTCTCCACGTTGCAGCCGCTTATGGACGCAGTGAAGTTGCGAAGGAGCTGCTCGACAGTGAAGCTAATTTGAATGCCAGGGACATATTAGGGAAAACACCATTACTCGAAGCAGCTAATTCAGGTCATCTCAGTGTTGTCAAAACATGTTTGAAATATGGTGCAGATGTGAACATGGTGGACAATATCAATCGAACAGCCCTCCACATGGCAGCCAATCATGGACACAGTGATATAGTGAATGAGCTGCTGAAAAAAACACCTGACGTGAATGCCAGGAACGATGATGCGGAAACACCGTTACACTGTGCAGCTCGGAACGGTCATCGCATTGATGTCGAAACATTTTTGAAACACGGAGCAAATGTGAACATGGTAAACAATAAGAACCAAACAGCCCTCAACCTTGCAGCCTATTATAATTACAGTGATATAATAAAGGTGCTGCTGTACAGTAAAGCTGACGTGAATGTCAGGGACTCTGATGGAAGAACACCATTACACTGGGCAGCACTGAGAGGTCATCTCAAAGATGTCAGAAGATTAATTGAAAAAGGTGCAAATATGTACATAGTGGACAATGACAACAAAACACCCTACGAACTTGCTTCCTCTGCTTTCAACCGTGATGTGGAAGAGTGGCTGAGGCGTATCGATATAAAATTTTTCATTGCAGACACTAAAGAGATAAAAGATTATTTGATGCAGGCGTGGCAGGTAATATTTACATGAAAAATCAATATACCCTTAGAAATGGTTTAAACAAAAAGAATGCAGTTTTAAAGGTTTCTATGAACAAGAATTACAACATGTACTAGTAACTAACCTAACTAAGTTATGTCAAGTCAGTGCACTAATTTAATAAATTAAATAATCACATAAATATACCACAAATATATTGATAGAGAACACCTATTTATTAAAAGTATATTTACAATCATTTTTTAAAGACAGCTAAAGTTATAACTCCTAACCCTAAGTCAAAATTCTAATGAATACGATATCATTTAAAACTGTGCCCCGTGGTCTAAAAGCCATAATATAGTTCTGTGTTACCTGACAAATTCATCTTGTAGGTCTTAAAATAGTGGAAAGCATTGCTTTTTATTGTGAAAAATGTGTTCTTGTTTGGAGGGGTTGTGTCAATGAAGTGACATAAACATTTTAAGCATATTATACGATGTTGTATTTTTCTTTTAAACTTTGTTTTAAGTGCAGCATTTCATAGTTTGTTTTATTATTTTTTATGAAACAGTAGCACATGTTTGACTTACAGATTGTAGAAATGTTAGTTGGCATATTCATTCAGCCGGCGGGCATAATAAGTGTCCGCTTAATAACATGAGTATGCTTTGGCCTACTGGCACTAGAATTGAAGTGTGGGTAGCTAAGAAATATAGGCAGCTTGAAATTGCGGGCGAGTAGGTGTTTTATTTTCCCCGAAAATTTCCGGGGAGCATATAGTCGCCGGTTTGTCCGTCCGTCATTCAGTATGTCCGTCCGTCAGTCATTCCGACTGTCCTTTCTGAATTATTTTTGATCACCATACTGAGACAATTGAAGGTAAGGTCACAGCATGACCTTGCAGCAAAATGGTGTCAAGCCCATAACTTCGTTTTTAAGTCTGATTTTAAAACTATTCCACATAAATTACTACTATATTGAGACGGTCAAGGTCACAGCATGACCTTGCAGCAAAATCGTATCCAGCTCATAACTTCGTTATTTGAAGTCGGATATTACAACCATGTTTGACAAATGACTTCTCTGTATCCAATACCTATTCAATCATAAATACTTTTTATATTCATAAAGGTATACATTAATCACATATTTAAATTATTGTTTTGTAGTACATATTTGCCTTTTGCAAATTCTGTCATTATAGTAGCATGTGTACATTGGGACATGGTGAGTGGATTCACAGAGACCCATGTAAGGCATTAGCTAGGTCTTGGTGTACTTCATAACAGTGCAATCAGGTCCTGGGGATTTAAGTTAGAAGACTGTTCTTGAAGACCAACGTCTATATAGTTTCATAGCTCAAACAATTTTGGATACAACATGGTGGGACGGACAGACGAACATGGCCAAATCTAAATGATCACCTTAAAGACATTGCTCAATGGTGAACTCTAGTTGAACTTTGCCATGAAATTATAACTCTCATAGCAAATCATATGGTTAGGCCCTGCAGTACTAATCACTTCTCCAAGCACGTGTAAGGATTAGTAAAAAAATAAAGCAGTTGTCTTCTAGATGTTCAAAAAATAAAAATAAAATAAAAAATATTAAAATTAACGGTAAATACTGGTCAAGTTATGTTCAGTGGAGAAATCTATTATTACTGACCCCTTAACTCAGACAAATTGTTGGTAACACATTGTCTTTCTTTGCATAATCTACTGCGTTACTAACGCTGTAGCCGTTATGTATAGTAGGAATATCCCGATGGCAGAAAAGCGAATTGTCTGTTTTCAAAGCAAAAAAGAGAAAATATGTAGTTTTATTTATTTCTAACATTTATGATATAAATTTGAAAATATATTTTGAAAAAAAAAATTGTAACTAATAATTTATAGTATATTCTGGAGGACAGCTGCTTTAAAGTAAAATTAAATGTAGTTGAACTGTGACTGTGTATTGACAATCAATATATGTATACACCATCTTTCTATTAAAAGGCCTGATAGTCCAGGCTCACTTACATTTTTGTATGGTGAGATTCTCATGCTCCTTGTGTCATTTCTTGGCTCAGTGCATTATGATAGGATTCCTAAGTTAATAAAGCTATATAACCCCACACGAGTAATGTCTTTACATGGGGGCATAACAATTTTAATTATATAGATATACACCATTTAGTAGTGACCTAAACACTCTATACATTCCTCATTATAGAGCCAATACAGCTTGGAAAAAAACATGTTTCTGTTTCAAATTTATTGAAATACAAACGATCATACAGATACTGAAAACTGGCATTCAATTACATGTTTAATAATAGTTCAAGACACACAAATTGGTCAACATATTACAGATAGAAGTATTAATTAAATCTACAATACTGCTGGAAAGACTTGATGTAAGGCGGTGGTTACTTTGAAATTTTCCAAAAGTTTACTTTAATGTTTGTCCTATTTTAAACAGTTACTACTTGGACTTTCCGAATTTTCCCTGAACAATTGGTTCTTTTTTCACAGTTCGGTGCTATATGTAAAACCTGTAGCATACTGTACTGTATCGGCGAATAAAATAGCACCATCGGATTTACGCGCGGACCAAAACATCGTTAGGGTCGGGTTCAAGAAATAGGTAATTCGGGTGCCCTGAACCAAGACTATTTTTATACGCCCGTTTGAAAAAACGGGACGTATTATGGGAACATCTGCGGCGGGCGGTCTGACGGGCGAGCAGCGTCCACAGAGTTTCCGCTCTCTAACACAAAGAGTTTTCATCCAACCTTTATCAAACTTCGTGAATATGTTGATGGGCCTAATATCTCGACCAAGTTCTATAACCAGCCAAACCCTTCAGGCACTCCTGAAGTATGGCCCTTGAATTGTCTAAAATTGTCCAAACTATGGCTTCCGCTATCTAAGACAAAGAGTTTTCATCCGGTCTTTTACAAACTTGGTGAATATAAGGGTGGGCATAATATTTCGACCAAGTTCTATAACCAGCCAAATTCCCCATGCACTCCTGAATAATGGCCCTTGAATTGTCCAAAATTGTCTTAAATTAGGGTTTCCGCTCTCTAAGTCAAAGAGTTTTCATCCGGTCTTTTTCAAACTTCGTGAATATGTTGATGGCCATAATATCTTGACCAAGTTTTATAACCAGCCAAATCCCTTTTGTCACTCCTACATTATGGCTCTTGAATTGTCCAAAAACTGATTATGGGTATCTGCTCTCCAAGGCAAATATCCTGTTCCAAAAAAGGTTGTCATAACCATTGAATTTACCACAAATACGACGGGCGTGTTTTGTGTCAGTTTGGCACTCTTGTTTTATGTTGGCCTTAGATGTATGAGAGCAATGTCAAGGTCACGTGTTTACAATTTAACTTAAATATACGTCAGTACACTATGACCGATCGATACTTAAATACCCATGTATATGTATTCTTGAGTTTTGAATGGACACAATTAG
>Ga0224511_10005392_pt1 | contig 10017 bp, 4 predicted proteins | sample SF_May12_sed_USG_2_FD_169988 | JGI IMG/M metagenome (GOLD analysis project Ga0224511, IMG submission 169988) | Sediment microbial communities from San Francisco Bay, California, United States - SF_May12_sed_USGS_8_1 | ecosystem: Environmental > Aquatic > Marine > Sediment | place: USA... | reverse complement strand
CTACTACTACTACTACTACTAATACTACTACTACAATATAATAATAATAATAATAATAATAATAATAATAATAATAATAATAATAATAATAATAATAATAATAATAATAATAATACGCCGTTCGAGTTATTGGCATATATTATCGTAAAATAGCAGTCTGGTTTTTTATTTAGTATCACTTGTGATTTTAAATAAATACAACATTTACATTAAGAAAAAACTTTAAATTCAACATTTTATGTTGAGAAACAAGAGGTCGTTTTAAGATTATCGCATGCATATCCTGATAAATTAATTTGCTTGATCGCCTATTTACTACAAATGTAAGAACAAAAATAACGTGTACGTACTAAAATGAGCCTGACTATTAAATAAGGCTAGAGCTACAAACAGTTTTAGACAAGTGAATATTATGCGACATCATTCATACATAGGCAAATTCAATAATATCGGAATATTTATTAAAGGGGATATGTCGGATCTTTTAATTAGCTATTTATCAGCTATTTATTAAATCTTTTAATATAAAGTAGTAATTAATCGTCAACAATTATACAATAATAACATAATACAGAAAAAATACTGCAAAATACGCAAAAATGTATTCACGATATGTACCGATTAAATTTTTGATTGCCCATAAATCTCTACAATGATGACTCCATTTGTGATTAAACTAGTCTCCGAAGTTTACGGACTTTTTCGGAAAGTGTCGTTTTCCGAAGAAATGACCGAGGGGTTCTGATTGGTCGGACTCTAAATTTAAATTGTTGCACTCAACAGGCAAATGTAATTCTGGATTTCTTGCCCCTTACTACTATTAATACGCTGAGAATGATTTTAATAATTCAGTTAGAAATATCGCACTTAATGTGCATTTGTTGGCTTTAGTTTTTTTAATCGATACACTTATTTTGTGTCTCCTACATAATTGTTATTAGTGACAAGTTGTTTGTTCCATATTCATAAAACTGCTGCAGGTACACTGATAATGTACACCTACCTAAATGCATTATGGCTATTGTTTCAGACTCATTTCTTTGATTTAAACTGTTCTGCGTTCAGGGAATACGTACCTTAATATATGTGCCGTATGTCGGATACCATTCCACCTGATGACGCCGTCCTCGCCCGTTCTCTGACAGCGGCCGATGGTGAACACCAACTTCCGTCTAAAGGCCACCTGCAGCATTCTGCATACCATCTGACCGTCTGTGTCGTTGGGAAGATAAGCTTGCTCTGATTTTCCCCTGAAGGGACTACCAGGAGACGGGTGACTCTCCTGAGTGTGATATAACGTCAGAACGTAACACATGTACCTTTATACAAACAACAAACTGTATACTTCTACACTGAAAACTTTAAAAACAATTTGGCAAGTGTGTGAGGTACTCAACTAATACATTTATTTATTATTTGTATTTGTTAATCTGATTTTTAAAACAAATACAATACAAATTGTGTACAAACTAAGATCACAATGTTATGAACATTTTAATTATTTACTTAATTTATTAATTAATTTCATTTATTTATTTATTTATGTCCTATTTATTTATTTATTTATTTATTTATTTATTACTTTTCTTAAAGACTTCACACATGTGATACAAATTATGCAAATAGTGTGATGTATACCTTATATTATAAACAAAACCACTTATAAACATGCAAATACATGTGCAAGTTTATTCAATGAGTTTCACTTCAAAACATACTCATGCGTAGTTATTAGCAAAACACTCATATAAGAATACCTGCTGTACACCGTCACTGAAGTCGTAACGGATGCAGATATATAAAATACTGGTCGATATTATCATCTGGCCAGGTGGTTGATTGCCTACAATCACACACACTATAGATCATGCTAGTGTAAAACCGATTATCAATGTGTAAATGTATTGTTCACACAAACATTCAAATAATAAAATATAGATTACGGCAGGTTAAAATAATGCAGATTTAATAAAACAACCTTGCAGATTGAGAAATACACGATACCTATTTCAAATAGTCAGGCCAATATTAATTATTCATAAAAAATACACATTAACTTTAGAATAATAGTTCGTCAGATGTTAAGTTCTTGAAGTAGATTATACATGTATGCAATCCTGTTTGGAAAACTTAAATACAAAAACATGTAAATAATGTCACTTCTCGCTTTATTGTCCTTTAAATACTTAAACTGACATTTGTAAAAATAACATAAACATCAACAATATATTTGCTTAACGATTTACGTTTTTCTTTTTCGTATTTTAAGTATTATGTGTTTTTATTTGCATATAAATAGACGCGTAAGTCTACTGCAAAGCAGGTCTAAAATATTATCTACATAGTTGTTTTGACTTGGGCGATCAACTAACTTTATACCCGCGAGTTAAGACGCTCCTGTATTGGAATCGAATGCGTACATTAATATGATTAGTTTCACTTAATTATTATTTAATCCAACACACATATATTAGAAGAAACCATAGTAGTCATTTTATTAAAACGCCACAGTAAATGTGTCTGTTGTACGTGTATGGTTTTGTTAATGTAAGAATTAAGACACTTATATTTTAAAAATGTGTTGAACTATATGAGTAAAATCGAACGACGCTTACACACAATACATTTTTTAAAACATGCGCTTAATGAATTTTAAAGATGCACAACAGTGTTGGTTTATTCGTTCATAAATGTTTACAGGAAATAGCATTGCGTGTAAAACAGGACATATTGTAATCCACATACCTGTTCTAGCGGTGGTGGCCGGTGATTTTGACGGCAGTTTGCCCAGGGCAGGAGACTTAGTAGGCTTTATTTCATATTTCACTCCAGAGCCCGAATCAGCCATACACGGTTCTGCTACGGACACAGCGTCTGTCGAATAGGCATGTTTCAAAAATGCACTAAGTTCTACATTTCTCAAATTCTTTAAAGCAACATATTTTGAGGCTCTCGTTTACTCATAATTTCTTTACTTTATATTATCAGTTTCTTGCGGTCGCAATGTTTTCAATTGGTGGGTCAGACGAACTCAATAGGAATACATCATTAATCGTACGATCAGTTACGAAAACGATGTAGGAAAACTGGTGTTAAAACAGTTCATAACATCTTAAAATGTTTTTGTTAAAAGTCATTGCTAGTTTGGTGCATTTCTTAAAATGCGTGGCATTAAATTCGGACCTTTAAGTTGGGGCGTTTGTATTACAATTTTATATAGTTTAAGAAATACATGTATCTTATTCAACAACATCTGAATCATCGACTCTCTGCTAAGCGTATAGCTTGTTACAATGTTAATGCAACATTTATTTGCTTAAGAATAAAATCTGACACTGGATAACAAACTAGCCGTAACAATTAAGTTAACTTAGGAATATAACTTAACTAATGTTTACTAACATGTATTAACTGGATTGCTTTTTGTACAGGCATATTATATCTTTTTCAATACTTTTCTCTATATTAACACATATATAACCTTTACAATTGATTAACACGATCAACGGATCAATGAGTCTTTATTAACAAATAAGACATCAAACAGTACTTAAATGCTAAATAACGCACGATTGTGTGTAACAGAACTATCTACGCTCTTCCGACTTCCTCCCCAAAATAAAAAAGTAAAGACGAATTTTTATCATTTGCAAAATCTATTTCTAACATTTGTTTCTAAATGTTGAACTTTAAATACATTTATACAAAATACAAATGCATGTGCGTGCAGTTTTGTGTTGTTCACTCACCTGTGTTAACAATTGGTGTATTCGTGTGCAGAATAGACCGGGTCCTGCCATCCTCATTCATTGGAGTCCTGGTAGACGTTTCAGAGTTACCCAAACCCGTCTTCATCGCAGCTTCTGCAGATGACGTTAGTTATGAAAATATATTGAATAAAGTTGATCAAAGGAAACCTCGTTTTTTTGTAAATTAAATATTTCAAAATGCACACAAGTTGTTTTTAGAGAATTCAGCTCTCCTCATTTGTTTCAAAAACAATTTTACCGTCTAACATTACCTAGCGTAGGTATTGTAAAATGTTAAACAGTATGCTTAAGGTTAAAATGCCACAGTTATTAACAGTAGTAAATACAATGTAACTGTATGATTACAACATAAAACACACGCCACACCAAATACATTATTACAATGGAAAACGTTTTACCTGGTTTTAGGTTTGTTTCATCCTTGATATCGTCGGTCTGTACATTTCGATATTCACCAATCCAGGTAGGAGAAACTAGTTTGGCTTCAGTATCCTTGTTTCGAACGAATTCGTATTTAGGAACATTTTTATGTTCTTGCAAAATTTGTTTAACGTTGTCCGCCATATCGGCTACTTTCATAAGCGACCGATAGGAAGATATTAACAACATGGTATTGTTGTTTTCGTTGTTTTTGAGATCATCGGTAAGTCGGGCTGCTTCCATCTCTACCTCAGTAGATTGCTCCAACAGAGCAGCAAGTTTGAATTTCGATGTTTGATTATTAGATGAAATTTGTGACGTTAGTTCATTAACATGCTCTTGAAGACTCCTCATTATTCTTTGTTGAATCTCTTTCACCTTGGCGATGTCCTCCTTTTCTGCACTGTCAACAAAGCTTGAAAGCGTTACTATGTTGTTTTTCATTTTACAAATATCGTATTTGAGTTGATCAATGCTGGACTTGGTGTTCATGTAGGCTTTGCTGTCAACGAAACCTTCGGCAACTCTTGATATAACATCCATCTGACATGGGTGTGTTTTTAGGACAGAACAATCGCCACAGTGTAATGTCCTGTGTTGAGGACAGAAGTACTTGATCAGCTCCTTAGGGTGTTCTTCACAAAACTCGCTCGTATTCTCGTGGTCTTGTTCTGGTATGCATGACACGTCTTTGATTGGCATCTGGTCTTTTTCAAGCAACGGATGGTGTCTTAAAGCCCTCGATCGGCGGTGAACATTGGAACACACAGAACACAGGAACTCCCTGCATACTGTGCAGTAGACTTCAGCTGGTAGACACACTCCGCCTTCGATGCACACCTGGCAGTATCTTTGATCCCGGAAAAACTTAGGTGCACATTTCCCGGGGACCTCCAGACCCGCCATGGTTATATCTGAATGACAGCTTATATTCGTATATGGTTCGATTATACATGTTGTTTTCCATTTAAAGAAAATGAATTCTTATTTGTTATATATTTACTAGACACATACTGATGCTACTGACATAAACATCGATGCATTATTTTATAAATAAATAAGATATAGTTATGATCATGGACTGAGCATGTTGAACAAAAAAGAACAGTGTGTGATTAAGAAGTTTAATAATGTTTAGTAAAATATGCATGGATTTGCCTTGGGTAAACTGGTTAATGAAGAGCTATTGATACCAGCCATATGTAAACATAAGCCCACGTGAGTAATTGTTGTCCTTGACTTAGAACTGCTCTAGTATACATAGATACAGATCACTAATATATTAAGATACAGGTGCTGTACTGCCCAATACCGGAAAATACGAGACTGACGGAAGATTAAAATTGGGGCCTGACCAGATGTTCTTATAAAGTTTTTCAAATTATGATCCACTAAAAAACTAATCTAACAATTAACAACTTACTCCACCTGACTCATACTGACATAAAGTAAGGTATAATGAAAACTAAATTTATGTTAGCAGCCCTTCTATAGCTTGTCCCACTCTATTTATACAGTAATACCAGACCTAACGATCTAGCTACGACCTTGAATCGCATTATCATAGGTTACATTGTTATTAATGGGACGTGGTTGTGTTATCTTGTTTATCAATGATACGTACACTGCTTCACCGTATAACACTTGATAAACGCGATTTGATCTTTATATTTGCTTTGATGTATACTACAGTTTGTCGTTTAATGATAATGTGTGTCCTATATCAATTACTCGCAATTTTAATTCAAATATTCGTTAATTGCAATTGTCGCACAGAGTGTTAATTGCGTTTTTGTATTTGAAAACGTTTTGAAACAAGCATACGTCATTGTTGTCATTATTTCATTTTATGAAATGTTCATCCTCGTTTACAACTTGGTGGTCAATCGTTTAATTTCATGGGCACAAACTTTCGTGTTTTCGTTCGTGGACACGTATATGTGGCTACGACTGTAGATATGGGGCTTATTGCGGCACGACGTTATTTGAGAAAAACGACGTCAAAGTTGCGCAATAAAATTTCGTGAATTTTCTATTAACAAAAATAGTCGTTGTCTGGCATTCTCTTAGTTTAACCAATATTCATTGAACAATATATACATTGTAATAATAATAGATGTTTCACAGTTCATAAAAACAAATGATAACATGAATTGACAGTAACATAAGTGACAAATGTAATATACAAAAATATAACTTAGAATTGAGAAGGAAACTTAAAGCTTATACGGTGTCTCGCTTCTATCTGAATATTCGGGCTGCAAAGTCAGTGTGATCGCTGTCATGAACGAGTAGGAAATAATGGTTGCGCTATACGTGGTAATGAATGAAATATTATATGAAATTCGAATATTAATATACAGTTTCACCTGTGCATAGATATTATATAAATAATCAATCTAAAATTAAGAAAATGATAGAAAAACAGTTGAAAGATAAAAGTAAGAGTAGAGGATAGAAGGGAAGAAAGAAGGAAGGACGTGGACTGACATTATCAGAGTAGAGGTTTTGTTTGTTCAAGCTTAAGAATGAAAACGCCTTGTATGTCGAATATAGTTGTAAACACACTTAAAGATGTAGGAGTTGGACGTTAAGATCAGTTAAAAGTGACGACCCAAACAAAAGCAGTGGGACAGTCATTGGTCTATAGGCAAAAAGCTGATTGTATAATTCAAAACGGGACCGCATGTAAAGGGGGCAAGAAAGGAAGAAGTGGTAAGTGTCTTCAATATCGCCACAGGTACAAAGGGGACTCTCGACTATGTTTTTTGTAAAGAGATGTTCGTTGAGATTGCTGCAGTGGGTACGAAGTCTAGCATGATAGACACATGTCTGACGATCACCTTCGTAATAGAACAACGGTACGTCCTTGCGGCCTCTGCTTAGCAACCTTTTGAAAGAGTTTAGAGATGGGGCTCACCGAACATCGTCAGTAAGAGAGTTCCAAGAGTTAATTGTTGATGGAAGGAAGGATTTTGACAAAAGTTGAGATCTACACGATATGTTCCGTAGGTTTGATGAGTTTCGGAGGTTATATGAAGTGATATTTCCTACTTGGTTAGGGATGAGGCTGGAAAGGTATCTTGGAGCAAGAGCATGGTACATCTTGTAGAACAGAATAAGTCTGTGAGTTCTCCTCCTGATAAACAATGGTTCGAGGCCTGTTTCAGAATAGAGATTATTGATGGAGACTGACTTTGTTGCACCACAAAAATTCTCGCAGCTTCGAGTTGTATCTTTTCCAGGTCATCCTCCTCTGACTGAGTGAGGTTATCCCAGACGACATCAGCGTATTCCAATATTGGCCTTATAAAAAAAAGTAGAAGACCTCTAGTGGTTTACGATCTAGGGTGAATTTGAATGAACGCATGAGATTAATTCTCTTCCAGGTTTTCCCCTTAATAGAGTCAATATGGTCATGCCATGAACAGTTGTTAGAGAAGACAACACCAAGATGTTTGTGCGAAGATACCTCTTGAATAGGACTGTTGTTGAAGTACAAGTTGGATGGGCTGGTGGGTTAGCCTTGCGGGAAAAAGCAGGGATTCTGTTTTCAAAGGATTGAAAGTCACTAGCCAGGAGTTAGCACAGGATTGAATTTTAGCAAGATCAGCATTGATTATTTTTATTTCATAGTACAATTAATGCAAATTGAATTTCGGTTGTTCTTTTAATTCCTTTTGTGTACCGTATAGTTTAATGTTGTCCAACAGTTATTATTGTGTTTAACCGTGATTTTGAAACCATGAACAATTTCTTCTGTTCCCGCGATATAGTTAGCATTAAGGTGTATCTTAAATGAATGTCTAATATTGTTATTGTTGTAGGGATTCGCAGGTGCATTTGCTTGAAGAATTCAACAAAGTGACAAAAACAAAAGAAGAACTTAACAAAATGTATTTATTTAAGTGCTTTTTTCACATTTACTTACTCCAAAATTCTTTAAAGACCATATTACAAATCTATGTAACCATACCTATTTCAACTGAATTTTACTGTAACTGCTTATTATATTTCTAATATATATGTACGATATGATCGATCATCGTATGTTTACTTTACAAATTTTCGCTTTAATATCTAGGATACGTTGCTTTGAACGCAACATGAATGAGACACTAATGAAGAACATGCGGTTGACAGAACAGATAAAGAAACTGTCAAATGAAAGAGATGACTTGCAGAAAAGAATCCAGGAAATGGAAACAAACACAAAACCTACGCAACAAGGTTATAACAAAACAATACAAGACATGTCCAGTAACGAAAAGTCATTACACTCAAGACTGCAGAGGGCTGAGAGTGAGGTCGCGGGGTTGAAAGGTGAAAGACAGGAGCTCATTACCGAACGCGATGCCAGGTAATCATATTTGTACTATCATGCGTTCTGGTCATGTAACACATAAAAAAAGAAAAATATATATCAAAAACATTTGTTTTCTTTTACCAACGTTGTTGGGGCATCAAAACCTATTTTGTGTTTCCTTATGAATGTTATCTAAAGGTTGGAAATTTCTTTAAAGCTAATAATTTATATCTTGACCTGGGAAAATTAATCGCTTTTCAAAGATCAAAAATGCATTATTATATTAAATAGAGTGGGCTGATATTTTAGAATTCAATGAGTGCAGTTTAGATAAGCAGTGTGGTTGATTCTGTATTAATTTTCAAGAAAGATAACTGATTTATTGAAATATCAATGTTGCGTGTTTGACATAAAATGTGTGTTACATGTATTGGGGTATTGTGCTACTACATGTACCTTTGCTTTTTGGCTTAAAATGAATCAAAGGAAACAACCAAAATAAAGCCGACCTAAGTGAACAGAATCGACCAACCGAACTTTTTTTAATCGACGAATGTTATAACTATTTTTATAGTTTTAGTGGAAGGATTTATCTGCAAGAATATGTATTTAAAATGTACCGCTTATCGAAACCGAACTGTCAAACGTTTAACCAAAAACGACGACCCTTGTAATCCAGAAAGTAAGCATCTGAAAAGAAAGAAGTCGGCAGAAATAAGCCTGTTGGCGTGGTTGTACTGATTGCGAATGCGGAAGGTGCATTAGCAGAACAAGAGGATTTGCGATCAGAAAGATGAAAACAAACACATTGACCCTGACACTAAATGTTAAACAATTCATGTTTTCTGTTTGTCGCAGACCATTTTAATACTGTATAGAGTAGTGGAACGATTGGAGTGCTAGATTGCAGGCAAATTCCGAGTAGTTAATTAGCTTCTGGTTAATGTCTGTAGAATTAAACATCAAAAGTTGAATGCATGCCATGTTAACATTTTTGTTCATGGGAAAATGTCAAAGAACTTTAAAGACACAAATATAACTTTGCAACAGTTTAAAGTTAAGTTTATTGTTCATTCTTTTGAATAATAGGTTAGCAAAAATAGTTTTAGGCATAATCAAACGTAGCTCTTATTGCAATATGTTGATAAACATAAACTTTCATTAAAATACCAGAAAGCATTGGTTGTGCTAAACCCACGTGTCTGTTTTACAGTGGTTGTTTTCTGCACGACGTTATTCAAAACATAATCCAAAACGCTGATCTTACAGATTATTGGTATTAAGTGCCTGTGTGGCGGCTGTAAAAAGTCGCCCCGTACTACATTATTGTGTAGTCATATTTTTCTGGTCCTCAGGGATCATAGACTGTACATGTATGTTGTTTACATTTGAAAATAAAGTTCCGCTCATGCGCTAGGGGGCGTCAGTGGTGTGGCATCATTCATTACTACTGATGAACGGCTTCAATAAAACCGAGGCTGCTGTTTTCTCGTGCAGGCTATGCTTCATGAGAGCTTTCCC
>Ga0224511_10005391_pt1 | contig 10017 bp, 3 predicted proteins | sample SF_May12_sed_USG_2_FD_169988 | JGI IMG/M metagenome (GOLD analysis project Ga0224511, IMG submission 169988) | Sediment microbial communities from San Francisco Bay, California, United States - SF_May12_sed_USGS_8_1 | ecosystem: Environmental > Aquatic > Marine > Sediment | place: USA... | reverse complement strand
TTATTACCCGATTTCCAATCAAGGATAAGGGTCGTTAGCTCTATAAGATTGAGGACCTGATAATTTAACTATTTTTATAACTTAAAACTTAAAAATATACATGTAAAGCCACCCTATAGTAGTGAATCAGTTTTGAGTGCCATGCTAATTTAATTGACACAGGTTGTCAAATTCTTACCAGGACAGACCAGGAGATGGAATGACTGTAGCCTACATCAAAACTGCTAGCCTTCACTATTTTATATATACAGAAGAATTGCAAAAAATCATGAGCAACAGATGTTATATGTTTATTGTCATATGTTGTCTAAAATATGTTAATATTTACGTATGTATATATGGTATTTTGTAGCCCAGAGTAAACTGTTTACAATGTGAGCTAGACAGCCATCGTATTCTTGTACACTCTATGAGTCTTCAAAGGATTCTGTGGCTTACATTTTGTACAGTCAAGTTTAATGGGTTAAACTTTAACTGAATGAAATTTTTATTGGGTTGTTCATTCTGGAATTAATAGGCCAACATGAGTTTTTCCCATGATTAATGTGTTTCATGGTGATTCTATTAAAAGTTTCTTCAGATCTAAAACAGCATTTGTCTATATATATTTTTACATTCTTGTTTTTGTTTATACATACGCCCTTAGGTCTGCTAGTAGAAGCATACTTTCTTTGGTTTTCTACTCTCTAGAACCATTGCTTTATTATTTTGGGACATTCTGTTTTTTGTGTGAATCTGCTATTTACATTTGTGTTTGTATTATGTGGCTGTATTATTTGGCTTAATGAGTACTACAGCACTTTTGGCATGAAAATTAAAATAATAATATTAGCATTTCTATGTTTGTTGTATGCTGGTGTTTGCATGTAATCTTTTTATTAAAAAGCCTAAAAAGCTGTGGATCATAGGAAATGTTACTCAGTATTATTTTGACAGTCTTTTCAGACCATTAAGGTAATATTTTGGTCATTCTTTTAATAAATAAAAAAAATTGTTTTGGTAGATCAATACTGAAAGTCAAATATATTCTGAAAGCGCAATAAACAAATATTGAAAAAGAAGCCTTACAAATGCTTTGTGCACTAAAAGGTATCTGTTAATCCAATGAATTATTCATGCACTATATCAAGATTTGTCAGAAGAAAACTTGTTTTATTATTAAAAGATCGGCAGTTATATCATGATTATTTGCAATCTGTCAGTCAGCATTTTCACATTTAACACTGAATGTACCACAAAGCTGTCAGAACTGATAGGTAGATGGAGTAAAGATTTTTTCTATAAAACTTCCCTTAGTCCAAAATCCATGAGCATGTTTGATTAAATATTTATCTTAATAGCATCTTATTTGACTTTGATGTTGGATGAAAGTGTGTATTGTTTTACTATGTAAGCACTAGACATTGATGTTCATAATCAAAGGTTTTGAAATCAGACAAAAAGCCTCAACCCTGTTGTTCACCAGGTTGTCACAGTTTTGCATTTGGAATGAGCAAACAATTTTAGAGGGCATGGATATTTGTATGATTCATTGAACGAAAAAATGAAGTTGTAGCAATTTATCTAATTCATTTATGTGATAGTTTAAGCTAGTATATGAAGAAACTTAAGTATGTGCGATTCAGTAATTGACCTTGAACAAGACCCTAGATTAGCAGATTCCAGTTTAGTTATTCAGAATCCAACTAAGAAGAATTTCAGTCCGAAATGGTCAGTTCTTGTCTTTGCCTGTTTATCTCTGACCTTCTGAACACAGCTTGAGGGCTGGACACTTGTTCCTGGCTTCCTGTCCTTTAATAGTGGTATGTGACCGGACCCATTGTCTTTGGATATAGTTGAGGATTTCAGTATTTGCTTGTGGAATGTAGTTAGAACCTAATCAAGAGTCCCAGGCTGGACAAGTGTGATGTTCATGGTGGAATGTGGCCCAGTGTCGCTGGATGTGAGAGACTCATGATGGAATGCGGGCATGAAGTCGGCAAATGTCGGGCTGTCGTGGCCTCGTGTCACGGTGCTCGCTGGAAAGGTGGCGCTGTTATCGCTGTGGTCTCTCCATCTCAATCTTGTGTCTCAATAAATGCATAGAAAATACAGGCAATGAGCATTTCATGGGCTTTGAAGTTGTCATTATTGCAGGGTGGAATGTGTGCTATTTCTCTCACATACACAGACTGCCATGTCTACTCAGTTTGGTGCATTGTTTTCCTGATAAAAGTATTTGGTAGACCCGAACAAGGTTTTCCAGTGCTATGCACTGTTAAGTGAGATCATTTATGCACAGTCAAGAAAATATTAGGGATTGAGTTTAAACTGTTTACTTAATGCCTTCTAAAAAGTAACATAAGTGTTTTTTTTCCGAATGTTTGGCATAAATTTTGTCTTTGCAACAACAGACACTGACACACATGCAAACATGTTTTAACTCCTTCCATTTTAAGACTCTAAACATCGGAACTTTAAATGAATATGTGCTCATTGCAGAAATGGTTTTCATGATGTTTTGTTTCTGGAGCCAAATTAGTTTGACATGAGATAGACAGAGATGTGTGATGTAGGGTGTTTTCTGGTTACTCCAATGACCCAGTGGAAGCCGACTCAGCAGTTTACAGCATCAAGTACTGCAGACAGCTGATGGCTTTTAGATTGGCCTTGTTTGTCAGATAATCAAAGAAATCATGATCAGCCATTTTTAGATCATGATACATTCCAGGTTGTAATCTAATTCAAATATTTTTGTAGATAAAAATGTGGCAAATTCTTCATTTCATGAACAAAAATTTATAGATGTGTTGTTTTTGCTGTAGTCTTGTCATGATTTCTCTAAATACCTAAAAAACATGTCTCCTATATTGTTTTTGTACCTATATTTCCCCCAAATGTTGGTTAGTGAAACAGTTTTGTGTTTTACATGTAAATATTAACTCTTGTACAGCACATGTTTGGCTCCTGCAGCTATTGCCAGCATCAAGTGCAAAGTGGGTCATTTTGAGCTGACAGATGTGAGCAGCATTGTGGGTTGTATGTTTTATGTCCCCTAAATTAATACTTCTCATGAGTAGATGTGACCTTGGTTGGGTATTGGGAATTTCATGGAACTAGATGCTTACTGAAGTCTTAAAACCATCTTATCTATGTTAGAGCAGGCCTTACAGTGGGGTCTGTAACATGTCTGCTGTGCTTGTTCCTTCAGCAGCAAGATGTGCCTGATAAGCCCAGTTCTACTGCATGAGAAACATGCTCCACTTGTCACCATCTGTGTGAAAGTCATCATCGTCATTACAGCAGGGCATTATTTCTCTTTCAAGTGTTACATTGACCCACTTTTTGCTCTTGGGAAACCAAACTGATGATTTCAGTATGTTGTTGTGTCCTTGGAATTTGTGGTATGAAAACACCAACATTATAATTAGGACACACTGAATTGGAAGAGATTTAAAGTATGAAGTTAAAGGAACTTTATTTAATTCAGAAACAATCACTTGCAATTACCATATGGCAGTAGATGGACCTAGACTGGGTTCTGATGTGATCATATAGCTGAGCAGGTAACAGCAGTGGTCTGCCAATCCAAGGGGTTGTGTGCTAGATGCTCTTGCCTGGTCACTTGATAAACTGTGCAGTGATCTAGACATGAAATGTTTGCTTCAACCTCTAGCCCCCTACCTCAGACTTTAGTAGAGCATGTTTCTGCCCTCACTACTTTGTACTGGTTGTGCTTAGGCTAAGGCAGCTAAGATACAAAATTTATGTAGGTAGACAGTAGCAACAACCCAAACTCAGTTGTCATTACTTGGATTAACTGTTTGAGTGATGTTTTGTTTCAATGCTTTTTGCTGTGTGTGTTATCCTTGTTTCTCAACCCTGTGTTTTGGTTTCAACTGTGTCAGCAGTGATTGAAGGGTTTCTTGCTCTCTCTCTCTCTCTCTCTCTCTCTCTCTCTCTCTCTCTCTCTCTCTCTCTGATACAGCTTGGATCTCGTTTTTCATAATAAATTATCGTTGGATAATTCTCCCATTGTTTGTTTGCTAGGAAATGAATCTGTTATTGTAAGAATATAGGTTATATTATGATTTTATTTGCAGGATTTTGTTTTCATTTTGTGCAGACATATTTCTAGTTGAATTATAGCTGTAGGTCCTTGATTCATTAAAAGGTGTTATGGAGGTGGGTGAGTTGGCCTCTCTCACAATACTCTTCTATTAAAGCAATGATCAAATATGGGTTGTGTCATCATTGGCCCAGCAGTGATTACAATATAGTATTCTAGTCTTTTAATGGTGGACTAGAAACCTAGTTATTGATACATACGCCACACAAATGTTCCATTCAACCCAAGGGCGGTGGGGTAGGCTCCTTACATGGACAATTATCTAAAGACGGAATGTCTGTATCGTAAGATGGGAATGTGGAGAATTACTACTCTTAGTTGAATAAACACATTTGTATGTTACAAGAAAAGTTGTAAATTGGCAATTAATTCTCTTTTTCACAAAATATTGTAATGACTTGTGACCAGACGGTGTCTCTTATTGCCTTTGATATTTTTATATGAAAAAGTCAACCACCTTCAAGTAATCTTAACAAATCTCAAGAGCTGAAATATAATAACAGAGCTAGAACTTCACTGCGATATTAAAACATTTTAACAGTTTGGAAACTGGTAGAGAGACTATGTCTGTATTTGTTTGGCCCGACTGGCAGCCCAGCAGAGTGTCAGGGTAGAAATTGAGGGCTTATCGGGGGACAGGGTGAGTCAGTTATTCACACGGCAATTCACAGCCATTCGATAAGTCTCATTATGTCAACATGCTGTATTAGGTAGGGACGGGATTAAACGGACATATCTTTCTATGGCATAGTTACTTGATAGTAAGATTTATTGCGAGTAAATGAAACATGATTATGAGCAGCCCTGATTGGTTTACAATTTTTGTTGTGATAACATTGAATCAACATACTCAAGATTATTGATATTCTGACCGAAAATTCATATCACATTGCATATGAATATTAATTGTAACGGGCTGAAAGGTCAACAGGTATTATGCCAAATATTGTAACTTTTTTCTTCTCTACTTTTCTATTTGTTGATTCAGCATCTGCTTAAGTACTTATAACAAGATTTTAATTTCTTATTGAGGTTTGGAATGCAATTCCTATCAAATCACATAATAGATTGTACTTGTGAAATGTATGCTTGTCTGAATTAATGAGAAATGCAGTTGAAAATGCGCGAAAGGCCCCATAATTTTCATCTTGCGTTTTCATGTTTTTGTGAGACAAGAGTATTTGATGTCCCAGAAGTTTGCTAGCAGTGTTGTAGAATGTATTTTTGGAGTGGTAAAGGTTATCGGGTTATGCTCCCAAGGCAGTGGTGATGCATTTTGCACATGAAATTCATATCAAGGCATTGTTCGACACAGACGACTGCCTCCCTGATATGTTGCCACATTTCACCCATGGGTCCATCATTTGTAATAATGGAGAAAACTGCCAGACGTTTGCTGAGTCTGATTGTACCATGATGATGTCTTCACTCTGTCTTGGTAGGTCTGTGTTACTAGTCTATCACTGCTCACGATATTGTTTGCTAAATAAGCAACAATGGCAAAATAAACATCTCATTATCAGCCAGACACTTCCTTATGTACATACGGACACTGCAGGGTTTCCCGAATTGCAGTTTACCTTCTGATACAGAATCAGTACACTGAAAATAACGTAAGTGCATTACCCCACCCACTAGCCTGAAATTTCACTGACGACTTAGCAAAACGATTCTGCACAGGAATTAATCAAGACTAAGTGTAATAATTAGTGTTGAAAGCTCTCAGACAGCAGTAAAGCCACTTGGTATGATAAACAACACTTGGCCTGCCATGGTGCACTATTCCGAGAACAGGGAAATGCAGCACAGGACGTGTCTGGAACCGCTCCTGAATGCTCCAGAAAATGCTTCATGTCTTCCTTGCGCTCTTCTTGTTGTGGAGGATGAATACAACTACCTGTTATGTTTATACTTAATGCATGTGCATGCAGAGTATAAAAGCTAGAAAACATTTCGTTCACACACCGTTACTTGGCTTTGCAGGCTTGGTGACCTATAGCTGTTTGTTGGTCAAACCAAAATGTAATCATTATTAATTAATAATGACGACATCTTGAGTGGGAGACAAGAATGCCCTAATTTTATCATTATAATTGCTACTGTATTTAGCGTATGCTATAAACATGTCATTTGTCTTCTTGTTTCAGGTCAACACCATTTATCGAGGACATACCATTCAACAATTCATCCAGATCATTGTCGTCAAAATAGTTGTCTTACATTCAGAATGGGTAAGTCAGCATGTTCCTTTATCTATGTGATGGGTGCCCTTAAGAAATGTTCATGATTTCATATTGAAAAAAACAACATATGTTTTACTCTCCTAGGGGTTTGGACTGTCAAATTAGCCTATAATTATGTATTTGGTTATATCACATCCTACGTGATCCTTATCTGGTCTTTATCTGGTGCTGGGTGCTTGTAAAGGTCGGGTTACCACTGTCAATCACCACCTAAATTATTGTTCTTTCACCGTCTATTCAAATCTGAAGACATGAAGACATTGGGTCATGTCCTCAAATCTCAATGTATCATTTTAATACAGGTAATTGTACATTTGCGTTGGATCTATTTAGCATGGTGGATGGAGTCAGCTTTCACCCTGAAACCCAAGGCAGGGTATTCAAACATGACATAGAACCAACCCCATGGCCCCTAGGGCGGTAGTTCTTAATCTAAACTAATGACTATGGAGAGGTTGTGGAATTGGAGAAATCTATTCACGGAGAGTCTTCAGTAACACCTCACACTAATCACCAGCTGAGACCGGGTAATGAGGAGTGAATGGCCTGGCCCGATGACGTGCAGTGAACCACTTGTCCCCCCTGGCTCCCTGCAGCTTGTCACAGCAACCATTATATCACCACCGTTGTCGGGCGGGCCATCCCTGGGCGTCAACCCGACACAGCAGCCAACATGGCCTTTTAGTTTCATTATTAAAACAGTGAACCCTTATTTAGGTGAAGCAAAGATTGCCAAAACAGCTAATTTAAGACAACATGGTGATCTACAAGCTGACCCCTGTATTTTATGTTTCAAAGTCCAAGGTATCCTCCCATTCTTTTTGTTACCTGTCTTGCAGCTTGCCATTGACAGGATCTAGATCTAATTTGGATTTATGATTATTTTCAAGCTTTAAATCATAGTAAAGGTGGTTTGATTGTCATTTTAGTGTCCGCCAGTATGGGCTATCTGAATGGTCCAAAACTGGGAGATTAAATCGCTGCATGCTGCATAGATTTCCCATGCAGAAAATGGCCTAAAAATTTGTATCATCACGGCAAACCCCCATTTGGTTTCAATACTAAAGATGCATGGTCCGTTTTTTGTAGTTAAATAAAAAACAATTATTGTATCATCATTTTACATGGGCTCTTTGTCGATTATGACACTTCGTGATGTTATCTCAAAGACTTGGGCTTATCAGGTGAATGATGCTCATCATGTTATCTTAAAGCTGTGAATTTTAAAAGACTAATTAGTTTTATCAGTGCCTAATATATTCAACTAAAGTATTAAAATAATGACACTGTACATAATGGGCAAACAATCGGTACCAGGACCGTGTTGGAAGTAGGTCCGTCTTGTTGAAGCACAGATTTATGTATTTAATACTTCATTATTTGGTGTCGGAATCTAAATATTTGGCCTAAATGTGAAACGTTAAGTTGTTTTAAAACAGATACCATTTTATGATGTTACAGTTACTTGGACTAGTTGAAGTTGAACACTCCACACCCAATTTAGTAAAAGAGGGACATCATCCTATTGCTGTTGGCTTAGATTGCCATTCTATGTCAGCAAAATGCTAATTTAAATCCCAACTACTTCACTTTATACTAGTTATCAGAAGCATGTTTGTGGATCTACTTAAGTCCTCTTTTTGGCCTAACAAAACAGCATCTTTAGCTGGCAGAAACCAATTCCAGAGGTCAGAAAAATGCTAGGTAAAGTAATGGTAGAGTGAGACCCTGGTTAGTGTAAATGTTGAAAGGTAGAGAAACTTTAGTAAGGTGTGAGGGATGCTGTGACACACCAGTGGTTGGAGCAGGCAGCGCTGATGAGTTTCATCATGACATTCTAGTGGCCATCAATCATGCAATACTTACATCAGTTCCGCCTCGCGCATGGCACAACTACTGGCCAGTGGTGTGAACATGGCTGGGGTAGTTCTCAATTCATGCTTTCATTGTTAGCTGCCTATATCAGATGAACATGATAACTTTAGGCCTTAAACTTAATATAGGTTTGTTTGGCATGATTCGAACCACCCATAAAAACCTTTTCAACTCACAAAATATTATGCGTAATCATGAATGATATCACTTTAGAATTATTGTGAGATGCTGATGCAGCCCGGAATCCAACCTGTTACCTCTAGACTGAAAACCATGTTAATGTAAATTATATGGGATAATTGCATTGTTATGCCTTTTTCGCTCTTAAATTTCAATATTCCATTCTTTTCAAGATGTATGTCTGCAACCAAAGAGTGTAATCTAACATTTTCTTAAGGCATAAATACAATTTTTATAAATGTGTAGCCTTTTTGAGACCTAGATGCTCACCTGTTCGCCCTATATTATATAAATATAATCTTGTAGTCTGTAGGATTCCAGTATGTTTTCCGGTAGTGCAATAATCAAATGCAGACTAGCCCAGATAAATGACTTTCAGAGGGATATAATACTTCTCGTTTGTAAATCTTATTGGGGATTAATTAAGTTGTTAAAAAATTTGGAATCAATCCCGAAATAACATGCGTTCCCAGACGGCAGTCATGGTTGCTGAGTGAAGTCGATGAAGAGTACAAAACCTACCAGAACGTTGAAAAGATGGATATTTTAGGCCTGTCATTTCATGCTTCCTGCTTGTTTGTTGTTGGTTGTTATTTTTTACGACTGCAAAAGTATTTATAGGCTATAGAAGAGTGTTTAGTCTGCTGCAAGCTTTTAGAAGTCCAAAAAGGCTGCCCGAGTTTGTGCTTTCCGGCTGACATACCGCTTAGATATGGTATTTCATATGGAATTCAAAATGTTAATCTGATAAAGCCTGCACCTTTGTCTGAGAGAAATGAAAGGTACAAATGTGCATAATTACCGAAGATTTAAGGAAATATCTTGACTGTGAGTCCCGTGTCTGGTGTCGTTGCTCACTGCGCCTGACTGGCCACGGGGGTCGCCTTTCACGGCAGCCATGCCCTCAACTGTCTCAACGTGATTTAGACCTGTATCGCCTGTCTACACCAAAACATTGATACAACATTTAAATTACAAGGTCTTGAAACTATAGACCCTAATTGAACTTTCCCCGTTCTTCCATTGCACCTGTCAATCAAACCACGGAGCCCAGGTGGGATTTGAAAGCCCACGAGGCACACGGGCAATCACGCAACACAATCGTCATAACCTGATCCCACCCTGAACCAAAACATTCCTTCACTCTTTACTTCAATTGGCTTTACAATCATTTTAACAAAAAAAATGTAATAAAAAGAGTGTGTGTTTTTGTGGGGCTCAAATGCTGTTTTTCACTGATCCATCACTGTACTGTTGGGTGTAGTTTGTTATATTGCGGGGTTATGGTGACACTAGCCTTTAGACATTCATTGAAAATAGAAATGAGAGATTGCTTGAAACATACAATAGAAATGTGAACTTTTAATGCTGTTACTCATAATAGGACTGAACAAGTGAAAATAATAATTTAAATGACAACTGACATTTAACATTTGTTTTCAATATGTTATTTAATAGTTTTATTTTTCAAATAACACTAAACATTCATATTTCACTGTGGTCTTAAATACATGTAGAAATACCAGAAATACACCCCCCCCAAAAAAAAAAAAAAAAAAAAAAAAAAAAAAAATTAAAAAAAAAAAAAAAAATATTAAAAAAATTAAATAA
>Ga0224511_10005390_pt1 | contig 10018 bp, 11 predicted proteins | sample SF_May12_sed_USG_2_FD_169988 | JGI IMG/M metagenome (GOLD analysis project Ga0224511, IMG submission 169988) | Sediment microbial communities from San Francisco Bay, California, United States - SF_May12_sed_USGS_8_1 | ecosystem: Environmental > Aquatic > Marine > Sediment | place: USA... | reverse complement strand
CCCTGTGAATTATTGTTATCAATCTTAGCCAGACATTCATTCAGATAACCAGCACGCAGAGCAAGTATGCCTGTGTTTACTTCTTTGATCTGTTTCTGTTGTTCACTGGCATCCTTATGCTCAACAATACTGGTTACTTTCTTACTGTCTCGGACAATTCTTCCATAGCCTGTAGGATCATCAAGATCCACAGTTAGCAATGCAATGTTGTTATTACTGACTTTTTCAACTAACGCTTTCAGTGTTTCTGATTTAATCAGTGGTACATCGCCGTACAAAACCAGCGCAACTGAAGCATCATTTATTTTTGGACTGGCCTGTTCAACCGCATGTGCCGTTCCCAACTGCTCTTCCTGTAATACCCAGTCAACTTTAAAGTCAGAACAATATTCATGAAGATGTTCACCTCCATGACCATAGACTATATGTACATCATCAGCACCCAGCTCAAGACTTCGACGATACACATGTTCCAGCATCGGTACACCTGCGATACGATGCATCACTTTTGGCAGTGAAGATTTCATTCTTGTACCCTGGCCCGCGGCAAGAATAATGACTGATAGACTCATGCTCTTTCCATAATATAAAGTTATTTAACTAACACAAAAAAGGCCAGTGCATACCCACACTGGCCTTCTTAGTTTAGCTGATTTGTTTCTGCTCGCGACTATTTTCTCTTTCTCAACTTATTAATAGTTTCGATCTGTGCTATAGCCTCGATAAGTTCAGACTTGGCACGCGCATAATCATAATCTGTTTTCTTGTCTGCCATGGCCGCTTCGGCTTTAGCCTTCGCTTCCAGTGCTGCAGCTTCATCTAAATCTGCGGCACGCATCGCTGTGTCAGAAAGTATCGTCACCACATGAGGCTGAACTTCAAGTATGCCACCATTAACAAAAAATGACTGGGTTTCACCCTGTTGATCAACAATACGAACCTCACCCGGCCTCATTGTCGCAAGTAAAGGTGCGTGACGCGGCATAATGCCAACCTCACCCATTTCTGCAGGCGCATAAAGCTCAGTGACAGTGCCTGAAAAAATCTCAACTTCAGCACTTACGATATCAACATGCATGGTCATCGCCATATTCATTCAACCCTGCCTTGCGGCTACTGCATTCCCTTGGCTTTTTCGACAACTTCATCGATGCCACCTACCATGTAGAATGCCTGCTCGGGAAGGTCGTCGTGCTCACCATCCAGAATAGATTTAAAGGCAGCCAGATTATCTTTCAGTGAAACGTATTTACCTGGTGCACCGGTGAATACTTCAGCAACGAAGAACGGTTGTGACAGGAAGCGTTGAATTTTACGTGCTCGAGATACAGCCTGTTTGTCTTCATCAGACAATTCGTCCATGCCCAGAATCGCAATAATATCTTTAAGTTCTTTATAACGCTGTAACAAACCCTGAACGCCACGCGCAATTTCATAATGCTCATTGCCCACTACGTGTGGATCAAGAATACGCGAGGTTGAATCTAGTGGATCCACCGCAGGATAAATGCCCAGCTCGGCAACCTGACGAGACAATACCAGGGTCGCATCCAGATGTGCGAAAGTCGTTGCAGGTGATGGATCAGTCAAATCATCTGCTGGCACGTAAACGGCCTGGAAAGAGGTAATAGAACCCGTCTTGGTAGAAGTAATACGTTCCTGAAGAACACCCATTTCTTCTGCCAGTGTTGGCTGGTAGCCCACAGCTGAAGGCATACGACCTAGCAGCGCAGATACTTCGGTTCCCGCCAGGGTATAACGGTAGATGTTATCAACAAACATCAATACGTCACGGCCCTCATCACGGAAATATTCCGCCATGGTCAAACCAGTCAATGCAACACGCAGTCTGTTTCCTGGAGGCTCATTCATCTGGCCATAAACCAGTGCTACTTTATCGAGTACACCGCCTTCCTGCATTTCGTAGTAGAAGTCATTACCCTCACGAGTACGCTCACCTACTCCGGCAAATACCGAGAAGCCACTGTGCTCAACCGCAATGTTACGAATCAATTCCATCAGGGTTACAGTTTTACCTACGCCCGCACCACCGAATAAACCAATCTTACCGCCCTTGGCGATAGGCATAACCAGGTCAATAACCTTAACACCAGTTTCCAGAATTTCTGTCGCAGAGCTCTGTTCTTCAAATTTTGGTGGGGCACGGTGAATCGCGGATGTTTCTTCGTTACCGATTTCGCCCTGATTGTCGATGGGCTCACCCAGCACATTCATGATACGACCCAGTGTCTTTTGACCCACTGGCACCCTAATCGCATCGCCGGTATTTTTGACCGCCATGCCACGACGCAAACCTTCGGTTGCACCCAGAGCAATGGTACGAACGACGCCATCACCTAACTGTGACTGCACTTCCATCGTTAAGCCAGTTTCATCCAGCTTCAGTGCATCATAGACTTTTGGAATGGAGTCCCGCGGAAATTCGACGTCGATAACCGCGCCGATAATTTCAACTACGCTTCCGGTACTCATGATTGTATCCTCATTACTAAAAATTAAATTCTGTTTAATAAGCCTGTCAATTCAACAAATCCGAACAATGACACGAGCTTATCCATCTTGTGCGAATTTGTCGCACCTACTAAATTCTTTATTACTGCCCAGCCTTAACTGACAGCAGCGGCACCACTAACGATTTCAGAAATTTCCTGAGTAATCGCAGCCTGTCTTGCCTTGTTGTATATGGTTTGCAGCTCTTTAATAATCTCGCCTGCATTATCCGTCGCACTCTTCATCGCCATCATTCTAGCTGACATTTCACAGGCAATATTTTCAACTACTGAACGGTAAACCTGTGACTCAATAAAACGCAGCATCAAACCATCGATAATTGGTTTTGATTCGGGCTCGTAAATATAATCCCAGTGATGCTCCAGTTCTTTATCCATGATACCTTTAACTGGAATTAACTGGTGAACATTAGCTGCCTGCGTCATGGTATTAACAAAATCATTGCTGACTAAATAAAGACGATCAATTTTGCCTTCATCATAGGCATCAAGCATGACCTTTACCGCACCAATCAATTCATCCATACTGGGCGTGTCACCCAGGTTACTGGCCTCTGCCACTACAGTTGCTTTAAAACGACTAAAGAAACCAATAGATTTTTTACCAATCGCACAGACATCGACTTCAACATCTTTTGCATCCCACTCGGCCATTTCTGTCACAGCAGCTTTAAACATGTTGGTATTTAAACCACCACATAAACCACGGTCAGTTGAAACTACTATATAGCCAACGCGTTTAACTTCTTCACGCTCACTTAAGTAAGGGTGCTTATATTCAGGATGTGCCTGCGATAAATGCGCCAGTACATTATTAATTTTTTCTGCGTAAGGCCGTGCAGCACGCATGCGATCCTGCGCCTTGCGCATCTTGCTCGCTGCTACCATTTCCATCGCTTTAGTGATCTTCTGTGTATTTTTAACACTGCCGATCTTGGTGCGAATTTCTTTTGCGCCTGCCATTTAAATCTACCTGTTTAAATTATTATTTACGCTTAAGCGCAAACTCTAAAATACGCCCTTAGCTTTAAAGTCATCCAGAGCTGCGCGCATATCGGCTTCGATCTCATCATTGAAATCACCGGTATCGTCAATCTTGGCCATTAAACCTGCATTATTGCTCTTGATATGTGCAATCATCGCAGCTTCAAAATCAACTACTTTATTGACTGCCACATCGTCCATGTAACCTTCGTTAGCCATGAACAAAGAGAATGCCATTTCAGCAATCGACATAGGTGAATACTGAGCCTGTTTCATCAGCTCGGTTACACGCTCACCACGTGATAACTGTGCGCGTGTAGCTTCATCAAGGTCAGAAGCAAACTGCGCGAAAGCTGCCAGCTCACGGAACTGAGCCAGCGCCAAACGAACACCGCCGCCCAGCTTTTGAATGATCCTTGTTTGAGCAGCACCACCTACACGTGATACTGACAAACCCGCATTAATCGCAGGACGAATACCCGCGTTGAACAGATCGGATTCAAGGAATATCTGGCCATCGGTAATCGAAATTACGTTGGTTGGTACGAACGCCGAAACGTCACCGTCCTGTGTTTCAATAATTGGCAATGCAGTCAATGAACCAGTCTGGCCTTTTACTTCACCGTTGGTAAATTTTTCAACATAGTCAGCGCTTACACGTGACGCACGCTCAAGCAGACGTGAATGCAAATAGAACACATCACCGGGATAAGCTTCTCGACCCGGTGGACGACGTAGCAACAAGGAAACCTGACGGTAAGCCCAGGCCTGTTTTGTTAAATCATCAAATACAATCAAGGCATCCTGACCACGATCACGGAAGTACTCACCCATGGTGCAACCTGAGTAAGGTGCAATGTACTGCATAGCTGCTGATTCAGCCGCAGAAGCAGCAACGATAATGGTATGCTCCATCGCACCATGCTCTTCAAGTTTACGCACGATGTTGGCAACGGTTGAAGCCTTCTGACCAACCGCAACATAAACACATTTAACACCGGTGTTAGCCTGGTTGATAATCGCATCAATCGCGACTGCTGTTTTACCTGTTTGACGGTCACCAATAATCAACTCACGTTGACCTCGACCAATGGGCACCATGGCATCAATGGATTTCAAACCAGTCTGCACTGGTTGATCTACTGATTTACGTTCAATTACGCCCGGAGCAATTTTTTCAATCGGCGCAGTTTCATTTGAATCAATCGGGCCTTTACCGTCGATAGGGTTACCCAATGCGTCAACAACACGTCCTAGCAAACCTGCACCGATGGGCACTTCAAGAATACGACCGGTACATTTAGCGGTGTCACCTTCTGACAGATGACCGTAAGAGCCTAATACCACCGCGCCGACTGAATCGCGCTCAAGGTTTAATGCCATTGCGTAAGTATCATTTGGCAACTCGATCATTTCACCCTGCATGGCATCAGCCAGGCCGTGAATACGTAAAATACCGTCATTCAAACTAACAACAGTACCTTCGGTACGAGCTTCTACGGAAGAATCAAAATTCTCGATTCTTGATTTAATCAGTTCACTGATTTCTGATGGATTCAGCTGCATTTCTTTTTCCTCTTAACGGCTCAATGTCAAAGCCAGCGAATCTAGCTGGGATTTCATTGAACCATCGATAATAGTATCTCCGGCCTTGATAACCACACCACCAATTAATGACTCATCAATGGTTGTGGTGATTGTCACTTCACGACCCAATTTAGCTTTAAGCGTTTTAGTGATGCTGTCTTCCTGCTCACCTGAAAGCGGAAAAGCAGAAACAACTTCAGCATCAACTTTACCTTCTGCTTCTGCTCGATAAACTTCAAACTGCTCAGCAACTTCTGGCAAAGCTTTTAAACGACCATTTTCCGCCATTAGCTTAATCAGGTTCTGTTGTTGCGCATTAAGCTTGTCACCGACAACTTTTAGTATTAGCTCTGCTTTCTGCTCACTACCCATTTGCGGCTCATCAATAACAGCAACCATCTGCTCATCGCTAGCTACCGCTGTGATGAACGCAAGCGCTTCACTCCAGTTATCTACCGTTGAAGTTTCAGTTGCCTGTTGATAAACAGCGCGTGCATAGGGTCGAGCAACAGTCGTGTAATCTGACATGGTCTTTGCCTAAAGCTGTTCGGCCAGCGAACTTAATGTACTGGCATGGGCTTCAGCATTCACTTCCTGCCTGAGAATTTTCTCAGCACCGGCAATGGCTAAAACTGCCACTTGCTGACGAAGCTGCTCACGAGCACGATTCGTTTCCTGCTTGATCTCGGCATCTGCACCAGCTTTAATTCGCTCTGCTTCTGACCTGGCATCTTCTTTTGCTTCATCAACAATCTCGGAGGCTCGTTTCTGTGCTTGCGCAATTATTTCTGAAGCCTGACCTTTTGCCTCTTTCAAATGCTCTGCGGCTTTTTTCTCAGCTAGTTCCTGCTCGTGCTGACCACGTTCAGCGGCAGCAAGACCCTCAGAAATTTGCTTTTTGCGCTCAGCAAGGGCATTCACTAATGGCGGCCATACGTAGGCATAACAAAACCATACAAAAACCGCAAAAGTGATCGACTGACCAATCAGCGTTAAATTAATATTCATACGCTAGTACCGTGTTAGTTCTAACTTACGCGCCGGCTACAGCGAAGATGACATAGAACGCTACACCAACAGCGATCATTGGAACCGCATCAGTCAGGCCCATCATCAGGAAGAACTGTCCACGTAATAATGGAATCAGCTCAGGCTGACGTGCAGCACCTTCAAGGAAACGGCCACCCAATACACCAATACCAATCGCAGCACCGAGAGCACCTAAACCCATCATGATAGCGCCGGCTATATATAGCGTTGCTTGTACTTCAGTCATTGTATTACTCCTAATAAAAATTAAATTCTTTAAAAATCTGTTAGTGGTCTTCGTTGGTCTGATAGGCCAGATCCATATACACAATAGTCAGTGTCATAAAGATATAGGCCTGCAAGGTAATAATCAGGATATGGAAAATTGCCCACCCCAGTTGCATGAAACCACCAAAAATACCTGCTATCCAACCGCCGCCATACATCAGTGCGATCAGGATAAAAATCATTTCACCAGCGAACATGTTGCCGTAAAGACGCAATGATAACGACAAAGGCTTGGCCAATAAAGCCACAAACTCTAATATAAAGTTGATGGGAATAAACACCAGCTGTAACAATTTATTATCTGAGCTGAATGGATGCAGTGTTAATTCACCGGCAAAGCCAATTAAACCCTTCTGCTTAAAACTGTAATAGAGCGTTAACATGAATACAGCCAGTGCCATACCAAAAGTTGCATTTGGGTCAGTTGAAGGCACCACTTTAAAATAAACGTGATGTGGATCCATACCAAAGAAATTATGTCCAATCCAACCAGCAACAGCCGGCAACCAGTCAACGGGCACCAAATCCATAAAGTTAATCAGGAATACCCAGACAAAAATAGTTAACGCCATCGGTGCGACAAAAGGATTACGCCCAGTAAAAGTACCTTTGACACTTGAATCGACAAATTCAACCAGCATCTCAACAAAATTCTGCATACCACCGGGGACGCCCGAGGTTGCAGATTTGGCTACTTTTTTGAATAAAAACAGAAATAATGCACCGAGAAAGATAGACCAGAACATGGTATCAACATGAATCGCCATAAAGCCCATAGCTTTGGCTTCAGCAGCATCATGAGCAAAACCCCATTGGCCTGCGAGGTCATGACCTTCTGGAAATTTTCCATAAGTCATATTCTGTAAATGATGCTGTATATATTGTGCAGCAGTCTGGGAATCACCCGACATTGTTAGCTCTCTTTAGTTTCTCGCCGTCTTTTGGGTTGTTGAATCACATCAACCACCACTGGCGTTATATATACCAAAAAATAAACAGCCAATAAGGCCGCCCCATTAACAGGCTTAATGAGTACAAATACTGCGATAAACATCGCACCTGTTAAAACAATTTTATTAATTTCGGCCCAGTAAAAAGACCGTAGTTCTACCGCCGGCTCATTGGTCTGTCGGGCAGTAAAAACTTTTACAGCAAACCACGCACTGGTCACAGTTGCGATCAAACCTCCAGCCAAAGCTGAATATGCGGTTGCTACATTGACCAGTAACATTAGTGTCGACACCACAATCGTTAATATCAACTGAGGTATTACGTAAGCAAGCACTCGATTTAACGGATCTTTCTGCAAGTGATCAGACCTTAATGCTTCAATTTGTAACGCCAAGTGGGCGAGAACAACTGAGCGCGCAAATTCTATAGAGTGTATCTGCCCAAGTCAAGATTAGCACCTTCTAATATAGCTTCGAGATAACAACGGAATCTCAAGCCTGTGTTCTTTAGTTAAACCGCTGCCTATTCCCGACTTTACTGGATTTTTGCCAAAATACCTTCCAGCTCATCAAGACTGTTATAACTTATCTCAATTGCACCCTTACCTTTTGGCTTTTGTTTAATATGAACTGCCGCTCCCAGTCGCTCAGAAAGCCCCGTTTCTAATTTAGTAATATCAGGGTCTTTTTTCACTACTTTGGGTTTAGCTGGCGGATTCAAAGCGCGGCGTACTAATTGCTCGGTCTCTCGCACTGACAGGCCTTTTTTCGCCACCTGCCGGGCCAGTGTACTTTGTGCATTTCCGGTAATACCCAGTAAGGCTCGTGCATGACCCATTTCTATGGAACGAGTATCCAGCAAATCTTTTACATCGGCGTTTAAATCCTGCAGGCGCAACAAATTACTCACCGAGGCTCTCGATCGCCCTACACTGTCGGCAATTTCCTGATGCGTCATTTCAAACTCATGCATCAAACGCAATAAGGCTGTCGACTCTTCCAGCGGATTCAAATTCTCGCGTTGAATATTTTCGATCAAAGAAACAGCAGCCGCAGTTTGATCATCAAAATATTTAATAACCGCAGGAACTTTATCCAGCCCCGCCAGCTGTGATGCACGCCAACGACGTTCACCGGCAACAATTTCGTAATGACCACCCGCTGATGCCCGCAAAACAATTGGCTGGATGACACCCTGGGTACCAATTGAATCGGCCAGTTCCTGCAATGCTTCTTCATCAAAATGAGTTCGCGGCTGCCATGGCCCACGCTGAATTAAGTCAACCTCAACATCCTTCAGCTCATCGCCCTGCTGTGGCGCCATCATTGCTTCAACATTTTCATTGCCGCCCAGCAAGGCATTCAAACCTCGACCCAGGCCTCTTTTTTTTGTTGCCATATCTTTATATTTTCTTTTTAAGCTTTAATTATGATGCTACGCCAGCAAGTACACTTGGGTTTTTTCGACGCAGCATTTCACCCGCCAGCGCCAAATAAGCCAGCGCACCACTTGATGTTTTTTCATACAACAGGGCAGGTAGACCATGACTCGGAGCTTCAGCCAGACGAACATTGCGCGGCACTACGGTGCGATATACCTTGCTACCAAAATGCTCGAGCAATTGATCCGAAACATCTTTCGCCAGTGTATTACGTGGGTCATACATGGTGCGCAACAATCCCTCTACCTGCAATTCGGGATTCACTGATGATCGAACCTGATTGATAGTGTCCATCAATGCGGTCAAACCTTCCAGAGCATAATATTCACACTGCATGGGAATAATCACACCATCCGAAGCCACCAGTGCATTTAGTGTCAGCATATTCAGGGCGGGGGGGCAGTCGATCAATACATAATCATAATCATTTTTAATTTTACTAATCGCATCTTTCAGGCGATTTTGAGCGCCTTCACTACGCATCAGCTCAACTTCGGCCGCCGTCAGGTCTGCATTAGCAGGCAACAGGTCGATACCAATTTCTTCAAGGCGATGCACGCAAGCACACACGTCCAGGCCATCAATCAGGACATCACAAAAAGTTTCTTTTAATTCCTGCTTGTCGACACCCACACCCATAGTGGCATTGCCCTGTGGATCAAGATCAATCAGCAACACACTGCGCTTGGTCGCCGCCAACGATGCTGCAAGATTAACGCTGGTCGTGGTTTTACCCACGCCGCCTTTTTGATTTGCCAGTGATAATACTTGAGCCATGATTATTAATTTACCTTTGTTATTTCCAGTAGATGCCTGTCTGCATCCAGTCCATATACATCGAGTGTATGAGTTCGCCTTAAAACGTAAGCAGGATCACTAATACTCTCATCCAGCTTGCCCTGCATCACCAACACACGTGTATTTTGTTGCTGCAAATGCGCCGTTGATTCCAGAATAAGTCGGGTATCAGCATATGCGCGGGCAATGACAGCATCAAAGTATAACTCAGGCTGGTAGTCTTCAACACGCTGATTCACCACTTCGACATTATCCAGCTTTAAAACTCGCTTTGCCTGATCGAGAAAACGGGTCTTTTTACCGTTGCTATCGAGCAATACAAAACGCGTTTGCGGGCGGGCGAGGGCAAGCGGAATCCCCGGCAAACCCGCGCCACTACCGACATCTGCAATCAAACCATCACCAATAT
>Ga0224511_10005389_pt1 | contig 10018 bp, 7 predicted proteins | sample SF_May12_sed_USG_2_FD_169988 | JGI IMG/M metagenome (GOLD analysis project Ga0224511, IMG submission 169988) | Sediment microbial communities from San Francisco Bay, California, United States - SF_May12_sed_USGS_8_1 | ecosystem: Environmental > Aquatic > Marine > Sediment | place: USA... | reverse complement strand
TTATCTTATCATTTATCTGACTCGCTTATCGAAATGAACCGCGAACTGAAGTTAGGAACTCGCTCGTCGCTGGCCACCAACCGAATCACGCATTCGCTGACTGACTGAGAGTCAGAGTGAAACTGACTACTCTACTGAAGTCTGAACTGACTACTCTACTCACTACTGAGAGTGAGAGTGAGTGTGACTGTGAGACTGAGACTGAGAGTATTCAGTAGACTAGTCTAGACTCTAGTCTATTTTATAAATTATTTAGAACGTGTGCAGCGAATCTCACCATGACAGTCGAATTGGCTGTTTTCGCGTAGAGTTGATACTTTGTTGATTATTGCTTCTAATTCCTATAGATAGATCATACAATAAGTAGGCTTCGTTTATATTAATTCCATAGATGGTGATAGATAGAATAGATGCATGTACTGATGTAGTCTTGCAGTTGCTCAGGAGTGTTCCGGAACTACTAGAAACCAATAGAAACGAAACGGCGCGGTTATAAACTTTTGATGCAACTCAAAATGTGTCGGAAATAGACTGAAAGCATGAAGAATAAGAAATTCACAATTTTTCAACCCATAATAGTAGTTATCATTCTGTTCTATCGTTGGTGATCGCGATCGCTATCTCGCTATCTTTAAGACTATGACCTGGTCTAGATAAACTTCGGCAGTCATCGCTGCGCTTCGATTAAAAACGTAGTCGCCATACTGGCTCATCTGTATTCTGGTCGTCTGAATAGTGAATTCGCTAGCAGCCAATACAACTACTGGCCTATATTTTCTGTAACAATATAGCGGGACTACTCTCGAAAGCCGAACAGGATTAAAAGAACCCCGTGAAGACCAAGGGTAAGAACTATTCTAAAAGACTTTGTTGTCGATAGTCTTTGTTGTTTTGCCAAGTTCATGGAAAGACACAGTGAGTGAGTGACTGTGTGACTGTGAGTACTGACTAAGTCACTAACACTAACAGTAACTGAACTCATAACTGAGTGTGAGTGTGACAGTCGCCCTCCAGTAGAGTGCCTGTGAATGACTGTGAGTGAGTGTGTGAGTGACTCACTCAGTCACTGAATCACTCACCCACTCAATCAGTTACTGAGTGAGCGCAGAGTGGCTTGACAAGATAATCCTTTTACTTTTAGTTTTACCTTTACTTTACTAGTAAAGCCTTTAGGCTTTACATTCAGTTTCAGACTTTCACTTTAGTTTAGAGTTTCAGTCTGACTTTGACTTTGAGTCAAGTTTGAGTTTGATCTTGACACAGACAGTTCGTTGGTCAATAGTTATTTATTACTTGGTAATAATTACTATTAGCATTAGTTATTTAGTTAGACTTAGAGGCAACATAGAAGTTAGGCTCTACGTCAAACTTAGACTTAGAGGACTGGTTAGTTATGAGCCAGTGATTGTCACTTCTCACCGTCAGGCGCCAGTCGTCGGTTTTACTTTCACTTCAGGCTGCCAATGTGAGTGTTAAGTCAGTGTTTTCCTCTGGAATAGCGATGAGTTCGTTTGCGTTAGGAGTAATTGCCTCGTTCAGGCTGGAGCAGTTCCCATGTTTCTACAAAATTTTATGTTCTGCGAGAAATACGCGTAGACTAATTGAGCTAGATCAGATGTGTTTTTTTCACGCCAGACAGTGTGATTTGGTTGACATGTTGCTTGTTACTGTTAGTCAATTACTCAGATATTGTGACAACGGGTCTGTTGCAGCTGTGACAAAGCAAAGTACGAACTGACTGGCAGCAGGAATGGTTGATTCGTGTTTGTACTGGAGTGAAGAGTCAAGTTATTCTTTTCTATTTTCTCTTCCAATTGTGGTTGTCTATTAGTGTTACCATGATGCTCATGATGGTTTCCGGGTAAGACATCGCATAACCTAAGCTGCTTGACCATTAACTAGTTGTTCGAAAATTAACAAAATCACAGAGTCGGACCATTTTCCCAATGTGAAAGTAAATCCCACCAAAATCGGCTCATGGTATGCCATCAAAACTACACATCATCATTCCTTATTGCAGATTACTCATAAATGCTGGTGCTTTTCATTGCTGCTTGTTCTTGGGTCATCTTTGTTGTTGTAATTGGCTGCTAGTGTACACCCTAAGGACTGCATTTGAAGACTGTCTGACATCGAGCTGTTCAATAATTCAATATCACAGCTGCCACTACCTCTTCCCCTAGCGGTATTTTTCATATGTTCAGCTCTTTACAAAATTACACATGCCTTTTCAGGAGTACTGTAATTATAGTAGTCATCTGCTCAAGATTCCAATCATTTTAGTTGTTACGAAGGTACTACAAGGTACTACCGTCCCAAATTGGCTACTGTGTGCTCTATGGGCTGTCTGGTCTCCACCCTGCAACCTGTCACATGTTCATTTAATCAAAGTGAGCTGCAGCTGTAAAAACACACCACCCACTAGCAAGATTTAGTGTAGCTACAATAGGTCCAACCACACTCTGTCTAGTTGTATCAAGCTACTAGGAGTCATTCAACCAAAACGGTGTCTCATTGTTACACCTTTGTGATTGATTGCTTTGTACCGTGACTGGCTGATGGTTGAGACTTGATACTTCTTGTTTTGCAGCCACAATGTTCCAACAGCATCAAATGAGTCATGAATGCTGACCAGATCTCGCCTGGGCAAGACAATGTGGACGTCAGCAGCCTTATTATGGTTGCAAATGTAGAGTAAGTGTAGCATGGCCTATCTGTAGTCTAATGAAAAGAAGCAAATCAAACTTATCTGGAGATTTAAATAACACCTTGTTAATGTAATGATATCCTTTGGTTTATGGATGCTAGCCTGATGATGAGTAGTAGACAGGCTTAGAAATGTGTGCAAATGACGTGATGCATTGAGGAGCAACCTTTTTTTGGTGGTATTGGCCAGGCTTTCGATAAAACAAACTTCCCATGAGTCAATTCTTTTCCACCCCATGGACTAAAGACACTTGTGTGCCATGAATATCAGTTCATACTAATGACTGGCAAAGAAGGAATCAAGGGTTAGTGAGCCTACTAACAGAAGTTATTGAGTCGCTCTCCTATGGCGAGGACTTGCTGACCCACAACCATACACATAGTGTGCAAAACATAAATAAAGCTTGGTTTTGTTTGTCTTGATGCCGTGGCCCTGTCTTGATGCCATTCAAAGTTAAGGCCTGATAATTAACTGTAAATACACAAATTCACATTGGTTTCGAAAACACAGAATCTTGCTGTCTTCTGGTGAATGCCAGATTGCTTCATATTGGTTAATTGTTAAAGCTATTCAGAGCCATTTGGTTTCCTTGCTTAGTCAATGGCACAAATTAATATTGTATAGCAGAATGCCGTACCGAACACTTGAAAATATTCAGCGATGTTTGAAATTCATTGTTTGAACTCTATGGTTTGTAGTCTATGGACATGAACCATTCAATCTCCTCAATGGGCATTGTGAGACAGTCTTAGTCATGGGGGTGGTATCTGTCATGAGGTTATTGATTGTGCAAGAATCAGCTGAAGGATTCGATTTTCATCTGCCAAGACTATAATAATTATTTCATTTCTTTTCAGGGCACCGCCTATATGTAGTCTCAGTCCTAATGAGGAAGTCACCTCTCCCCAGTCATCATACACTGGTTGCTATGGATTGCCGTATCAGGTAAGATACCACCCCTTTACTACTAATGCCTGTATTTACCTGTATACGCTATCTATTGATTGCTGGTTGAGCTACAATACTAGTATTAGTGAGGATTGTATTCGAGCGTGCTAGCGGCAATTCACTTGGCTTAGCTTGACTGTTTTGGTGCTAGTCACATGCAAACGCGCGACAGGATTTATCAGCAGCAAGTAGTTTCTGTTTGGTTTGGATAGTCATTTTACTCCAACTCTGAGTAGTAATAAGGAGTCATTCAAGATTTTCGTGTTCTCCAGGACCACAATTACGGTGCACCACCACCACCTACACCTCCACCGAGTCCAGGTAAACCTCAGCAGCGCAAGAAACTGCTCGAAACTACTATAAAGTCGGTCAAACCGTCGAAACTCGTAGTGGACCGCAGGCCTAAAGCACAACGGACATCTAAGAAGCAGAAAAAAGAAAAGAGGAATGGTTCGTCGCCAGTAGTCGCGAAAGAGGCGGCGAGTCCGTCGGAGCCAGAGATCATGTTAACAGAGACTGTGATAGAAGGCGGCCAGATCGGCAATGGAGGCGATTACAGTGATAGCGTAACCCGGTGTATATGTAGCTACTCACACGACGACGGATATATGATCTGCTGTGATCAGTGCCAGTAAGTATTCAACCGTTTACCTCAGTTAGTGTAAACCAAGAAAGCATAAAGCCGTGTATTGATCCTGTGTACTATGTCTTCTTAAAAGCAAGTATTGTTTGTTCATAGAGTATGGCAACACATAGACTGTATGGGTATAGACAGGGAAAACATACCAGAGGACTATCTGTGTGAACAGTGCTTACCGCGGAAAGTCTCACGAGTGCGGGCGAGAATGATACAAAAGCCTAAACGGTTTGAAATACTACGGAATTCTGCTTGTGAAGATGAAAACATGAACACCAAACGATCTCAGACCAAAACTATTAAATCAAATAAGCAGATCAAAGCCAAACTGAGTCGGAAAGCTGCTCAGCCAACCCGTGTTCCAGTTCGTTTGGGGAAAGTTAAGCTGGCATTGAAGGCGAAACGGCAATCAAGTGATTCTGAGAATATCCGCACCAAGAAGAGATCAACAAACTTGCCTCAGTCACCCGGGATGGCCAGGCCAAAGGTAAATAGGACAAGCTCTCCCGAGTGTCTAGCCGTTTTCTGCACATCTGTTTAAACACGCAAGCCATCCTGTTGCAAGACGAGATGCTATGGCACGATGGCGTGATGACAATGTTTTGCAGTTTGTTGACTGGAGCTCTGACATTCCTATCTCAGGATAAATGAGCAGTGTAGTTGTCATGACTACTAGCCTAGAATCTGTCATCGCGGATGATTTGCGAGTGTGAGAATGAACCGGCTTGCAAGGACTTCATGGATTGGACATTGGCCAACTCGGTACCACCCCTTATCTGTGACGGTTAGCTGTTAGTGACTGAACTGTGACCCGTGAAATAGATTATCAGCTCCAATAGTACTACGCAGATGGCTCCCATAGAATTATCAGCAGAATGTTTGTGAGCATCGTGGCCCCAGTCATTGAATGAGCGCTTTTTTCAGCGGCCAAGCAAGAGCAGCGATGCCATGCTGTCCGTTGACATTGACGCGGAAGAGTCACCGTGGATGAGTTTGTATGAGCAGGCGACCGCTAACCAGTACAGTGCCGATATCCAACAACTACTAAACAGTCACATCAACAACACACAACAACAGGCTAGTATGACACAGAAAAGCTAACAATTGATTGGCTTTTGTTACAGCGCGGTACGCCACCAGCACTTGTGGCCACTGTGCGGTTTTTTAATAAGATGAGTCTAAGCTTTACTTGTGCAGGTCTCTCTAGTGTTGCAGTGTTGGCTAAATGCAGTCCGTGGAAAGCAACACTACTGGAGCTTAAGTTTCACAGCTATAAGCTTTCCTCCGAAGGAAACCCTTTGAATCCAAGCAATACTCTACAGCTGATGCTTTGGCTAAATAGTGAGTTGAGCTAGAAACCTTATTAAGTTTTTTCTTAATTTTTAGCCGGACATTGAGTTGCCTGATCCTGAATCTACAAGATGTCAGCTGCGTTTGTTGGCCAATGGTAGGCGAGGGTTGGAGGTGCAGGAGTCTGTGGTGGCTGAGACACCGTTGGTTGAATTTCGAGGTAAAGCCATGCTTCAGGAACAGTATCTACGAGATGAGGATCTGACGTTGAGGTAAGCCTGATTTAGCCAACGAAGCAGCCTTTCACTGTCCGTCCATGGGTTAGTTCATTCACAAGTGACCTTCTGTAACACATGGTGTGTGATCCAGCGACACCTGATGAGATTTTCCTGTGGCGAGAGCTATTATTTGAGTGCTTGCATTTTCTGCACAATTTTTCACTCCATGGCCGCGTGCTCAAGGCATTTTATGTTCATTGTATCTTGTAGACCGCAGCCGTTTGTGCTTTTCTATAAAGGCTGGGACAGCGTGGAACTATGTTTAGATGCTTCTTCATATGGAAACGAGGCCAGATTTGTCCGTCGTTCTTGCGTTCCAAACTCGGAGGTAAAATGTTTGAATAGAGTACCCCTTGCTCTCCAAATGCAATCTTTCACAATATGTTCATGGTATAAGTATTATGTGATGTAGTATATGATGTTATTTTTTCTCCGATTACTAATATTGTGATGTTGCATCCGTGCGTGAGAAAACGCATTCAGGTTTAGCAGGTGTGAAACCTCCTGCTTATAGCTTTTACTGGTGTATCTTTGCGCAATTAAATCCGTAATCAATGAGTGTGACGTGGCTTCCCCATCACCATTACAGATGTATGTGTGAAGCCGATCTGCTCACACTTTTGGCGTAGTAGTCATTTGGTTTCTCTGTTTTTAGGTCCGTCATTTGATAGTGGACGGTCAGCTTTATTTGGTGCTTTACTCAAAGAAAGAACTCATGAAAGGAACTGAAGTGACGATTGCTTTTGACTTTGATTACAAGACCTGGTACGCGATCGTTGCATAACTGGATTTACTGATCTGTCTTATTTGAGATTACGGCATAAAATAGTCAACTTTTCCAGTAAAAAGAAACGCTTTGTAAATCAACCTTTCTGCCAACCTTTCACTAAATAATCAGTAGGATGTAGTCGTAGGTGGTGTGATCTTGAAACACTATATACCCCTTAGTATTACCCCCACGCTGGCCACAAAAGATTGGCTACCCTAAACATTTGCATTGCTAATTTATCCGCGGCCAGAGAATGTCCTTTACGCTAGTGCTGATTTGATTGTTTGAAGAGAAGCTAGTGAACCCAAATTTGATCCCAATATAATTAATGAAATTCAGGCGATTGAGAAAGCCACGCTGAGTGTTTCTGCCAAAATTTGTTTCTTTAACTCCTCTTTAGGCTCTGCTGTGGGTCTTGATAAATCAAAGAAACATATCTGTATAATGTCCTTATCGCAGTGTTGTCTTGTTGATGCTCTATAGCGAGAGTAGCCCAAAACAGAGTTGTCTTCTCTTTATCCAGCCGTGAGGGGCAACCCCGAACTTCATACCCGGTTTATTATCACCGCTGTATTTTGGAATGATCAATTGCAGTGACTACTGTGTGGAGTGTGCCTGTGTACGGGCACAATGCCCTGTGAGGAAGGCCGCCCGTAAGCTACTCAAAACAGCACCACAGAGTATTGACGGGAAAGCGGATGATGTTTCTCCGATGTCTCCTACAACTAAACCAGGCCCGACTGTGGAAGGATCACTCACCAAACGAAACTCTGTGGATAATAAGAAGAGTTTGGATCTACAGGTGGAAATCCCCGCTCCAGTAAAGGTGAGATACAACGCTCTATTCGAGTCAATTGAATGGGCACATTGCCGGTGCGGAGTTATCTTCACTTGCGTGTTTTACTACCAAGATGGGACAACTCTCCGTTATGTTGTATTACGCTACAATGATTGGCCTACTTCGGGAATCCTAACCCAAATTGTGTAGTTACAATAACTAACCCGTCTAATGTAACGCCGACCAATTTGCAGAGGGAACGCAAGTCATCTGACTCGCGCGATGACAGCGATGTTCTGATGTCACCAACTGAGGGATCAGATGATCGCAAACACCTGGTAGGTGATTTAAGCCAGATCTAGAGAGGTTATCTGTCCGGTTTGCCAGCATTCAGGGAATCAACCGCCCATGTGCAGATGATTATAACCGCAGTGTTGCGCAGGTTCTACCGTTCATTGAGAAGATTGGGCGCAATGTCATTACTTAATGACATTGTCATTGCTTATCAAATTCCACTGTTAGTTGCAATAAGGTAGTGATAGTTGTACCAGTACCATAACACAAAAAACTACTTCACTTACAAAAACCTATGTTAGACTTCAACAATTAACGATGTAACAAACTGTTTTTTGCTACCAGAGTCGTGAAGAAAGGAAAATAGAGGCCTATATGAAGGCATTTGAGCGGATGGAGAAGAGGCAGGAGCGGAAGAAGGAATATCAGCAGAAAGTGGCGACGAAGCCACGAGCTGAACCCCCGCCTGTCGAAACATCACCACCTGAGGTTGTTGTTTCAAGGCCATCCAAACCGGCTGCTCGCCGTCGAAGCCGAAACAAAAGCGGTCCGACGACACAACGGCGACGCGCTCTTAGCGGTGCTACACCCTCCATATCGGAAGCTGAGGACTCTAACCAGGATTCGTTACTGGCGAGCACAGTGCCCTCACCGCATGATGTAGGCAGTACCAGTGTAGGCACGGTTGGCGCTCTCAGCTTCTCCGGATTTTCTAAAAAGAAGGTAAGTGTTAGAAAGAGGAATTGACGCGTGGTCTGCTGGTGTCCTGGCACCACCAGTCATTGCTGCTCATGTGGTGTTTATTCCTTTAAGGTGAAGAATTCAGTGTAGACAGTGTTGGAGCGATTGCGGCGGATCAACCCTCATCCAGTATGATTTATTAGCTGGATGAAGATTCCTGGACTGACCAAGGGCCGATGACCGCCTTTCATTGTCATGATTTATGTGATACAAAATCATTACGAAATAACCTAACAGAAGCCAAACAGATGGGTATTCTTTTTTCAGCATCTCCTTGAGAAGTACCATGAAAAAGGCCCGGACAGACCGTCTCCTTCTGTGCCCGTGGACAGGCCGTTGACTGTCCACACCGGTGAGGATGACAGTATGGACTTTGTCAAGCAGACCTCGTCTACGGGCAGCTCATGGGCTCACCTTCGGCGGAACAGTGCGTCCAACAGCCAGCACTCCTCTGGTTCATTGAATGCTACTCCACAGCCAACTAAACCCTTAGATCACAGCATGGGCTCGGCTAAAAAGGTAATTCTCACTTTTGCCTGACCACACTACATCAGTTTACTGTCTGGATCCGCTAAGCCCCTTACACCTGTTTCCTTTACATTCTCCTCAACATTAAAACGATAATTGTTTTCCTGTGGTTTTTAAAGCTGATTGTTTGCCTGTAATGGCTTGTGCATTGATATGGCAAGAATGACCCATGCTGGTTTGCTCTGATTTCAGCGTTGGCTGAGACAGGCCATGGAAGAAGGGGACACTGCTGTGTCAGCGCCTCCCAGTGTGCAGGCATCTCCGAATCACCCCAACGCTGACCTTCGTCCTGGGCTCTCTCCTCAGCACTCCATGGTGAGCGGTAGTTACACTCCGCTAAGCCCCGGCAGTGGCTGCGACTTTGTGACACCTCTCAAAAAACGACGACTGGCTCGTGAGTCTTTGTCATTAGACAAGGCTCCTGTGAGCCCTCCGCGTGATGATGCTGCGCACGTAGCAGCGACATCTGCCTACACACCCAATGCTGTGCCAGAATCTGTCTCGGCGTCTGGCGACCAGCCTACCTCAACCCAGAAAGCATCATCAACTTTCGATTCCAGTGAAAAGGCAGATGTCAGCAGCTCTACCGCGCCTGTTGTGCCCCACACGGTGAGTGTCCATTCGCTGTTCTTACTCCGACCTTTTGACTAAAGCAGCTTACTGCTGTTGACGATAATCCCTCTTGGGCAACCGAAAACCGAGGATTCCCATGCCTTTCTAGCTGAGGCCCAAGATTTGCATAAGCTGATAATTTTTAAAATCTTAAATAATCCTGTTGTATTTTGTCGCTGCGCCCCACTGTTCATGGCTACAAAAGAAAAATGATTTATATGCACATGCGGTAATTCAGTGGTTGCACATCAGCAAATTGTTTCCCGATTTTATAATTGTCGCCTCATTTTTACCGGCTTGCTAAAATGCACATGTGATCGTTTTTGTTTTAACTTTTTATAGGAAACAGACAGATGTTTTGCAACATTAGTTACTCATTTATTGTTTCTCGTTTGTCAATCGGTAGTCAAATCTGCACATGGTATCCATCTGAAAT
>Ga0224511_10005388_pt1 | contig 10019 bp, 7 predicted proteins | sample SF_May12_sed_USG_2_FD_169988 | JGI IMG/M metagenome (GOLD analysis project Ga0224511, IMG submission 169988) | Sediment microbial communities from San Francisco Bay, California, United States - SF_May12_sed_USGS_8_1 | ecosystem: Environmental > Aquatic > Marine > Sediment | place: USA... | reverse complement strand
ATCATTGAAGTTAATCGAAATTACATTATATATAAATATAATAATTTCGTTAAGTAAAATAATATTATTTTTGTTATTTCCTACCGAATTTGTATAATTGGCTGTAGACAGAAAGTCTTTCCTGATCACCAGTTTCAGTTTACAATCAACAAACAAATTAAATGAAGTGTATATATATGAAGAGGTTAATACAGAATCATGTATACCAAGAGCGAGAAGTGTTTTGCAAAAGCTCCATCAACATATAGATTATTTAATGGCAAATTATGAAACAAAATCAAGGCACCCGCGACAAATTTAATAGTAAAGTTTATGATAGTGATCACTTTTATGTAAATATCTGCATAATTTATAGGGGTTTATTCATTGATATAAAATCCGTTATTACCCTTATCAAATCGTAATGTGTTCGTTGGCAACTAGATAAAAGTGTTCACAAATGACACCAAACTGTTTTGCATGGGTTAACGGTCCGTGTAAAAGGTTGAAGTCTGAACTTGTCGAGGTATTTGGTTAATGGAAGAACATATTACAGACAAAATTAATGATAGGGAAATTTGCCAGTTTTAAGCACAGCAAATTACCCATACTAATCCGAAAATCGGCATGATATTGTAACAAATATAACTGAATAAAAAATATTCTGGCAACTAAAGCAAACAAATATACATAAACTTTGAGCGAATTAACCTCTTTGGCATTCGTTTATTGCCAATGGCTCTGTGTCTAAAGGTGCCGGAAGCGCAATCGCAGATATGCAAGGTCACAATGCCAGGAAAGGTCCACTGGGCCTTTTATTCCTCCTTGATCTATGCCAGTCAAGCATTGTTGGATAGACATCAGATCGGAGTGATAAGCCCTAACAATCGACACGAATTACGAATTGACATTAGGCCTGCAATAATACACGTGTTTCGAATAACCCGAGTCGAACATGGGAGGGGTGTTCTTTGCGATTCTTTTTTCTTCATTTTTTCAGACCGATAAGCTGTATTTTTAAAGGAAAATATACGAAAATGGAAACAAAATCACGACCATAGCCATCTTTTTCAGGCGTTTGCCAAAACCTAATTTTGTAAATGTTAGGCCTTCCCTTTCGCAAGTGCACATTGCCCTTCGATCTGTTCGATATTATTGTCAATAGGAAATTATGCGCCTGTCAAGGTGCGGCATCCCGACAATGCAGTGAAACAATGGAAAACGAGTGTCATATGAACGCTCTGCCAACACGGTTCAATCCATGCATAATAGTTGGAATTGATTTATGTTTAGAACAAATTAAGGGACCATTTTTGTAATGAATGCATTAGCAAACGCTGACATAAAAAAGAAAAAGAAATACATTGAAATAAACTGATTGTGTTATAGATTTTGTTTTGCAACACTTGATACATTATTAATTAATATGCGTTTAAACGTAAATTAGTTAAGTGATTTCCCGGTCGTAAAAGCATACACCACCTATGCTTTGTTTATTGTCAATGGCCACATTAAATGCTCCTATAGAAACATTGTCATCAATATGGAAATGGATTCTGAAAATACTTGAGCACTCGAATGCCAGGAAATTATGCTTCAACCCATTTACAGTAGGTAAACGAACTGCAACTCCAAACATACAGACACAACACACAAGCGTTATTTAAATCAGTGTCTGGGGCCATCTGCTGGTCCAATCGATAGCCAGAATCTAGATATCAAGTAGCAGAAACGGATTTGTCGTGGAATCCAGGAATTCGTAAATTCAGTAGAGCTAATCCTCAGGAAAACAGAGCAAAGTCACGTGCTGACGGCGATGCCAGCGTCTCTGGCTGTCTTATCCTCTCAATTGTTTTATCAATTCAGTGTGTATGCGCCGTGACCCATAATGCCGCTCTGGGCTTCCTGTATCTCCCTGTGACTCGGTGTCATCGTCGCTGACTAAATTAGGCCAGGAAGAAAAAGATACCAGTAATGCTATTGACCGCATTTATTGTAGTTGATATATAATTCAATTATGGAGTTATACTCGTACATGAATGGAACAAAATGAAAGATCACGTGTTTTTGTTGCAATATCTAATACGAATCGGGAAAGGTGTCATATTGCGTTTTAATAACAGAAAACCAATCAACAGACAATTCCGTGAATGAAGTTAAAATCAAAAAGCATTGTTTTAATGAAATCAGCGGGAGAGAGTGTTTGAAATTGAATTTTCATGTCAACTTTGACACATGAATTCCTCTGCAGATAATTCATTTTAATAAAACTATCGACCCAACATTACTGAATGTACATTCCAGGCAGTGCCAGAAGTGTCATCGATCCCGCTACATGGACAAGATAGAATAGAAAAACATCATCTGTACAAACTGAGACAGTCCGAACGCTTTCCCGCATGGGCGAATGGTGGTGCTAAACGACCATTTTCGATAAATCATTCTGAACAGACGACATTTTGCGGCGGAATCAGACGTTTTACGATGTTAAGCATCTTGGAAAACGTGATTGGCATTAATATTTAAAGCAAGAAACTGTCTCTTTTTACAGATTTTTGGAAAGTAATATTCTTTATTCTACAACTCAATCCCTTTAGGTTTAGGGTGGTAACACTGTCTATATGTTGCTACGTTATGTTTTATTATTTTTAACTAATTTTTAGCAAAATATACTTTGTTTTAATCGGCGCTATGCAAAGGTATCTCATCGTCTAATACCCCAATTAAAATCATGAATGTATTTGTTAATAATAATAAACAAACCAGTTCATGTATATGAAAGATAGAGAAAGAGTTTTGAACTTTGTGTTACCATGCCATATACAGAAACAGAGTGCCTTCAACATGTACCAGGAATCAAGCATGTAAAGAAACGCGTCGTTACATTTTGTGTAAATCTTCATTCAAGTTGTCCAAATAGAATTTTTTCGCTCAACTGCCAAAAATCAATGTTTTGTATTGTTCTGTATTTGTGTCGTAGTTCATACAAGATTAAACATCAGAGTTGGGCACTGGTTCTTACTGGAAATATTGCTTAAATAAACATTTGGGATGCTGGGCAAATAGCACGCAACAAGATGTTTTGGCAAACTCGTGAATCTGATCATTGTTCTCCCAAATTGAGATGCATAGAAGTGTATGGCAAACGACGATTTAATCATTAAACATTAATTCATACTAGCGACCGAAAGTCGTAACCATTTTTACAATTAGTGCCAAGAAGAATAAAAATGATCGTTTCGTGCAATGGTCACTGATATATAACTGTTACCTTAAATTTGACGTTCGCAAATTGGCAGGGATCGTAGATTATATTTTGTATACATTTGAAAAAAGAGTTCCGCTTTAATTACCATTATTATTGATGAACAGCTTCAATAAAACCGAATCAGCTATTTTTCCAATGCAAAAGATGCTTTCTGAGGGCTTTCCTTATTTCTCAGAGGGGTAAAGTTCAGTAAACCGTATTTTTGGTATGCTATGCAACGCCGTCATACACTATCAGACATTGCATTTGGTATCATTTTAATACAATTTAAAAAACATGTGCCTTCATCTCATGCGTTTTTTGGCATTGTAACAGTACGCAATAAGAGATACCCTGCATTCAATTTGTCCAACGCCAGATATAATTAAAACATTCAATAAAGCCATGGTGACGATTGCATGCAAACCCTCTGAGCACGCCTCACCAGTGCCATCCATTTGCCATGTTCGAGTAATTAGTTTCGGCAGAAACTTGTTTATGCGTCGAGCGTTCAATTAATTAGTAATTGATGGAAGAAAATGGTAGTTTTCTGTTCACCGATGCTTGGGCCATTTCGTGTGGCACAGTTTACGTACTTGTTAGTGCCAGTTCATTTATATCAAAAACACTTTTTAGGACACCCTTATTGTTTATGGAAGTCAGGATTACCAAAACGTTTAAACAAAACTGGCCCGATAGGATATGCCACACCATGAAAGATAAATGGTTATGATTTTACCCGGGCATGTCATTGAAAGTATAAATTGAAGAGATATTCAAAGAAAGAATGTTGTAAACAATGTAGATATGCCAAGTTTAACGGCACCACAACAAAATGGCCCGTACAAAAACCAACACACAGAACAACACAAAAACATGTAGAACACCAAGACGCAACAGACATTTAGAAGAAAAAACACTATTTTGTGTTTTTCGGAAAGAAACATTCCGCATTTACGAAACTATTAAAAGCCCGCGCCCATCACATGGCCGGATCAAATTATGATATGGCATATCCTATTGGGTGCCAAATGCTGATGCCGTTTCGGACCTCGAACTGGCATATACATATGCATATGCTGAATACGTGAATCTTTCGCATTATTGGGAATGAAATTAAACAATGTTTTTTCTTCAACGTCTCCCCTTTTATTCCTAGTATCGATTTATAACTGCTTTACAAAATTATGGTAAAATCGCCGTGTTTCTCTTAACATATGCACCGATAAACACATTTACAACTAGAAATGTGTCCATAGGACACAGATGCCCCCGCTAAATGTGCTATGTTTTTATAAAAGGCCCATAACTCCGTCAAAAAAAAGTGGATTGTAACCCAAATCGAACTCGACCTGTGTTTTGATATTATATATCGACATGCCAAATATGAATGGAATCGATGCAGTCTTTTAAAAGTTATTGAGCGGACACCAATTTTTGTACTATGTTTTATAAAAGGCCCATAACTCTGTCAAAAATTAGTGGATTGTAACCCAAATCGAACTTGACCTGTGTTTTGATATTATATATCAACATACCAAATTTGAATTGAATCGATACAGTCTTTCAAAAGTTATTGAGCGGACACCAAATTTTGATAACGGACGGACGAACGCACGGACGGACGCACGCACGCACGCACGGACAGGGGTAACACTTAATGCCCCTCCACCATTCTTCGAATTGCGGGGGCATAAAAAGGGTCAACCATGTTCTTCCATACTACTGGATTGTTTTGGATGTGATGCTTAAGTGCATATGTTAGGCGTTTTTCCTGTAAAAATATGTCTTAATATTATACTGTACCAATTTATTAACATTGAACTGAATTAACACAACTCAATGTTGGCAATGTATTAGAAATATGTCACGAAGAAAAACAACATCAAATGCATTGATCGCACACCTTATTGTTCGCGACTTTTTTGTAAATCAAATGTACAGTATGAATAATTTAGGAGTTAAGAGGACAGATAATGCGGCACGGGCTTGCGATAATGTAATTATCAAAGTCAGGAAAGCGACTTTCGATTGTATCAGAGGCGTTAATTAGAAGGAAACTAAAGGGACACTAGGCGACTAGATGGTGGATATTGATCAGCGATCAGCGCCCGACTCTATACCGTATACCTGACACCGCCTATGTGGAGGTGGTGAAAAAAGCAAATAACAGATAACAGTTATAATGCGGGTTGGAAAGGAAAAAAGAGGAAAATTAAGGTGACACACAAACAAATTGCTGCATCAGCATCTGTATCAGCAAAACAGCATCAAGCATTCAATTATCGATAAAACAATCAGGTTTTATGACATGTACTGTGTAAATTTGTCGAAGTGCACTTGGAAGCAATGCAGAGTTTGCTGGGGTTTCCACGACCAAAGCAAAGGTCTAGCCATGTCAATAACTGTTCGGTGGGGGAAGCTCCAATGTGGTAGGGATTACTCTTTTTGCCTTTTTCTACTTTAAGACCAACACAGCTACCCTTTCTTCAAAGCATAAGGTACACATAAGCATATCTTTGTCATCGTGTCTTTTACTCAAGGCAATGTTTATCCAGTATACAATTAGGTGTGCATACACGTTCATCTACTGATCAACTGATAGATTCATTAAACTGGAGACCACCAGTACAGCTATGGATGACGTGACGGAATACACTAAAACTGCAATGGAATACAAACGACTGCACTGTGTGCTTGTATAATTATTTCTCTGCTTTTCATTGCCCAATATTTAATTTCGTCAATTCAATTTCTGAATAAGAGTTTAACGTTTGACCTACATTCCCTGCTCTGACCTCTGCCCGGTGGCTTTCAGTGAACAGCGATTACGTTTTCTTGTGGCTGGTAATTGCACCGACGTAGAGTATATACTACATCTTTGAAACCAAAGAAAAGCACATACCTGTAACTCAAGATGTAGAAACGTATGACTGAACTCTATAATATTCACACTTACTATTTAAACGTGTCATTGTATCTGAAAAGCTCATTTCAATGCGTTTTGTTGGCATATACACAAATACAGTGGCTCATACAGTTTACCTAATTGCGATTTGTTTTGTTGAGGTATTGTCTTTCCTTCCAAGATGTATCGTATTCGGTTCCCATGGATTATCAACAAACGGGTGAAACATCATAGGGGTGACACTTCACAAAACTTCATTATGTTTTCTGATACCCATCACAACTCGCTACCATTAGTTTCTTGCAATGTTTTGTGAAATGCCATATTAATGTCATCTGTAATTTATATGTTCACATGCATTGTTTTGCTAAGATGTTAACTGACATAATATCAGCGATACTAATGCGCTTACTAACGAATGCACTATTATCTACATTTTTATTTTTAAAATACATCTTGAAATGTAATATTTAAATTTTAAATGCATTTTATGTTAATCAAAAACAATTTATTGTCAATTAGTGGTCTTACATATGTTTTCGTCTGTAATGATTTGCTAATGAATGACCAATTATTTTGTCTAACAATTCCATTGCAGTGAATCAGTTAGTTGTCACTGTTAATTGGAAGCTATTCACTCGTTTTAACGATATCTTAAATTACCGTATTTAAGCGTCAACAGTGTTCTGTCTGCGATCATTATCAATTGTCCCATTATCTTCAATACACACTGGAATGCTTAACCCCTTTCTTCATCAGTTAAACTTTGTGGCATACATCTAATGCTAGGGTAAGCAGGGTTCAATGTTGACCAGCTAATGACTTTTTCTTGCTTCGATGAGTCTTTTTGCCCACATTTAATGCACAAATAGATGTATTCTTCTTTCCATTGTGGTTATCTATTACCTTTTTACAGACACAAATTAACCTGAACATAAAAATTCCTCCGTGGTTAAATGCTTTGTAGTTTTGTCTCTTATTAAACCATACATATAATTAAGAACAAAATAGGAAACAAAATTTGGTACTGGGAAAATCTAACATACCTTTTTCAATGGGACATAGTTAAATGTCTTCCTATTCGATGTTGAATTTCAGTAGTTATAAAAAAGCGTTCTTTAAGATATTTTTGACACAAGATAAGGAAAATGCACAGAAAAAACTTGACTTAGAGTACATAACGTGAACACAATGCCGTATGGTAGGATGACATTTATTATAACTTCTATGAAATAGGAGTCACAAATGTGCAAATCACCGTCTTAGCGTTAAATAAGCTCACTTGCCAACACAAAGTGTCATTTTTCTTAAGACTTACGTAATATGATTTCAAATTTGTAATCTTTAATGAAATAATAAAACAATAATTTCCCTCATATTTAAACCCATAAAGCCTTTCAATTTCCTTTGAGAAACTATACACCTGTCTTGCACAGCAATAGGAACGATACTTAAGTAAAGGTGAAAATGTCACTTGATTAAAATGTCGATAAAATAGATGCATTGGAACCTGATCCTAATGAATAAAACCATATCCAAATCGAGAATGCCGTGATAAGGATCGGATATGCAGGTGCTACGGTGACTGGTAAGATGAGACCTTAATTGGCGTGAGGTGGCCTGATTATAACGGACTGTATGGAGCGCCAGGTAGCGGAAAATGTGCTGACACCTAGGCAGGTTTTGGTCACTGGGCATTTAGACTGGCTGCTACAAAACGGCATGTCTTTATGGTTTGAGAGACAAAATACGCTGATATGAGGTCCTAGGCAAGTTTAATAAGTGTGAGGTTTGCTGCAGCGGAAAACTGGTTTAAACCCCCAATGTTTTTCATTGACCATACCAAGGCGGTAAATCAACATTTTTGTGAGAAATCTTTTAAGTACTTGAAAAATTAAAAATTAAAAAGAAAACAACAGAAAAATCCGAGAGAAAAAAAAACACAAAAATAGTTATTTCTTAATGTCTGTTGCGTCTTTGTATACTCCGTGTTTTGTGATGTTCTGTGTGTTTTTGTACTGGCTATTTTGTCATGGTGCCCATAAACTTGACTTGTCCACATTGTTTACAACATTTCTTTCTTTAAACATCTCTTCCATTTATATTAGTCATTGGGTATTTTGACTGGCTGTTATAATATTGCATGGCTGCATGTCTATAAAATAGAATAAGAGCCATACATCAGTGCCAAAGATGTCACCTTCTATGACAATACTAGTAAATTGATGGGAGGATGTTTTAAACAATGTTCTGTCATGCCATTACACACGTTATTGATTCAGATACAGAAATGCTTATGACAGCGTTCGACAACAAATGCCACTATCTAAAATAACAGATTTTATACTTTATACAAAGTCATCATCTGTATTTAACTTATCTTGCGTATCAGTATCCGTGCTTATTACTTACAGTAATTAAAGACAACTGAACCTAACGGTGCCACCAAAGACGTAAAGACTTATATTGTAGTCTGATACCTGAACATGTACTAGTATTTGCCACATGGCTGACTTGGACAAGAAGGTATACCAGTGTTACTAAGGTACCGATAAGTATCAGTTATGTGATACTATTGTTCACAATGTTCCATGCGCTCACAAGGCGCGACAGAGGCAGAATGTCTTCTTCGCCCGTTTGAAGTCCGTTGACTCAGCTTCGAGCGAAGAAGAGACACGGGATAATTCAATTATATTCTCACCAAAGAATAACAAATTCTTTGATAAAATGTGTTTAGTGAAGTGGGCTGGTAGCGAGTTGGCTGCACATTGTGCAAGTATAATACAATGTTTACCTTTTAGTTGCATGCAGTATCGTGTCTATTTACAAAATCGTTAGAAGAGCCTGTCATTGCATGCCCTTATTGTATGACATTCTTCAAACTGTTTTATTACAAATAAAGAATGTTTTTGTATTGTTCCAACGTTATTTTTAAAACTTGTTTATTTGAAAATAAATATATTAACATTTACTTGTTTTGTTAAGTATTGGTTTTATCGAAACGAATTCAACCAATGATAACATTAAACATATTTATCAATAGAATAAACAACCTACGTGTGCTATAAAATGGAGTAAACATAAACAAGTAGATTTAAGCGGTGTCTATACTTGCGGAAATATCTTCATAGTAACAAATATAGAGCTGTATCTATGCTTATTTGCCAAAACTAGATCTGGAGTCCACTAAGGCGAATGTTATTATGACACAGCGGTATCGTATTCGCGAGTCAAGTCTTTACGGGTCCAAATAAATAATGCAAGTCAATAAGATATTTCATATTCATTAAAGAACTCGCCCCTTTTCAACTTCGGTTTACTCGACACATAAAACACCCATCACTCTACATCGTTAGTGCTACTGTACCATTTATTGTGTAGTGTTGGTTACTTTATTACCTCTCAGTCATACTTTGTTTTCTGTGGGTTTATCTTGACATAAATCCTCTCTACACGTGGAAGATCTGAACTTCAAACACCTTTTATGGTTATTAAAAAGTATAATTGTTTTCTTGAATAATAAGCACGTTTTTATAAAAAAATATCATTTTAGATAATTCTATTATTGTTAAGAACGTGCGTGGTACGCAGGATTGACGACTGTGTTTATAGATTTCAGACTTCATTTTATACATTTCCATGAAAGATTAGATATTTGATAGACTTCATTACAATATACAATGTCTCATACTCAAATTCTACTTGAGTGCAGTGTTGTTTTCCTCAAAGGCATGCCTTAGTCTAAAATACTGTCAAATATAACTACTTAAATATTCTTCGACCATGGGAACGCATTGGTTACCATGGGAATCAAACGATTTATCTATTTCCAAATAAGTTCCCATGGTTTAAATTATATTTATATTCAGAAGGTATTTAAAATCT
>Ga0224511_10005387_pt1 | contig 10020 bp, 7 predicted proteins | sample SF_May12_sed_USG_2_FD_169988 | JGI IMG/M metagenome (GOLD analysis project Ga0224511, IMG submission 169988) | Sediment microbial communities from San Francisco Bay, California, United States - SF_May12_sed_USGS_8_1 | ecosystem: Environmental > Aquatic > Marine > Sediment | place: USA... | reverse complement strand
ACCATGATTCTCTCCCGCTCTTTTATTCCTAATTGCTTATATTTCTTTCTCATAGCCACCAAGCATATCCTTATGCTTAGCGGTGCACTTCCTTATTGAACTGGGGTTACCAAAGTAAGGTATCCCCTTTTTATGCATTTTAAGCATATTATCGGTGGGCTTTACGCTAAAGTTTATATCCCCACGCCTGTTTAAAACCACATGGCTGTATATCTCCATCTTGGGATCATTTCTGTCCAAGCTCTCTAATACCTCTGTGATCGCTCGATCCTTCGGTGGGATGGGGATAGGTTCGCCATGATTTATCACACCTTGAAGAACCCGTATTTTAGGAGTACGGTAAACAAAATATACAAGATCCGCGATTGATAACCTCTGCAGGTAATCGTCCCATCCCCAGGCAAGCATGTTGTTGATAAACCATTCTTCACGCCGCCTGTCTGTAGTGTAATATCCGAATTCCAGCGGTAGGACCAAGATGTCCCCCCGTTTTGCGTATTTGAGCGCCATATTGTAATGAAAGCTCAAATCCAGCGCGGCGTGGCTGGCGAGGTTGACCGTTTTTATGTTGGTGATGTCCTCGATAACAGCCGAATTGACGCTGAACAGCGCGTTTGACCCGGCGATGATGATTATCTTTGGTTGCTGAATCGAGTCCGCGAAATAACCTTTGTAATCATAAACGTTTTTCAGCCACCACTCAGCCTTCACATACGACCCTATCTGGGAAATATATGCCGACAAATATATGGCGCCAAGGCAGGGAATGAGCAGGAACGTGGCTATCAGGTAACGTAGCGCGTGCCTTGATTTGTGTGGTTTCATTGGATGTCAAAAATTAAAATATAGAAATTCCGAGGGGCTGGCTCCTCCTATAAAGGAAAGAAGAGAGGAAAATATCAGCAAAGCCGTTGCAAAGGCGAAACCCAGGCTTGGCTTGAAGAAAAATCGATGTTTGTCATTTTCAATGAATCTTGCCATTTGCACGGAATTCGGGAGCAAAAATGCAATAGACGAAAACAAAAGAATATAAATCCAGGACAGTGTGGTGACCGCCCCGTTGCCGCTCTGCAAATCAGCTATCAGAGAAGTTAATGGTCCTATTTCCGAAAGCTTGAGCAATGGGGCGAGAGGGAATTGAGAAGGCAATCCGTTGAACCCAAGCATCCCGGCATACACCTGGCTCGCGTCATGGAAACTCTCGGCCCGGAAAAGGACCCAGGAAAAGTTCACGAATGCAAAGGTTATAAACCAACCGAGAAGGCGAGGCATGCCCATCCCCGCCTGCTTCCAGGCGCGGTGAACCAGCATGGCCAGGCCGTGGAGGCAACCCCACGCCACAAAGGTCCAGCCGGCCCCATGCCATAATCCCACGATCAGGAAGGTAAGAAACAGGTTAAGGTACGTCCTTGCCGCCCCCATGCGGTTTCCACCCAGTGGAATGTAGAGATAGTCCTTCATCCAGCGCGACAGGGTCATGTGCCACCTTCGCCAAAAATCCTGAATATCGGCGGCCTTGTATGGAGAGTTAAAGTTGATCGGCAACCTTATGTTGAAAAGCAATGCTGAGCCTATTGCCATATCCGTGTAGCCGGAAAAGTCGTAGTAGAGCTGAAACGTATAGCTGAAGCTTGCGGCCCATGCGTCCGCGAATCCGGGAGCGGCGCCGGGATGGAAACCTGCGTTGGCCCATATCGCGAATGTATCCGCTATCACGACCTTCTTGAACAGGCCTACGGAGAAAATAAATACGCCGTGGGCGATGTTGTTCCAGTCCGGGACCAGGTTTCTCAGCCTGCCAAACTGCGGCATCATCTCCTTGTGGTGGACAATGGGCCCTGCTATAAGCTGAGGGAAAAACGAGACGAATAAACAATATCCGAGAAAATCCCGTTCATCGGTTTTTTTCTGGTAGGAGTCCACCAGGTAGGCCACTTGCTGGAAAGTGAAAAAGCTGATGGCGAGAGGCAGGACCAGGCTCAACTCTTTTATATGACTTCCCGATACCCAGTTCAGGTTGTGAATGAAAAAGTCGCAGTACTTGTAGTAGCCGAGCAAAAGAAGGTTGAAGCTGACACCGGCAAAGAGAACTGCCTTTCTGGCGCCCAACCCCAGGCTGTGGGGCTTGTGTTTGACCCCGCGTCCTGCCGCCAAGGCGCCTCCAATCCCAAAGTTCACAAGGATAGAAGTCAGGATAAGCAGCGTGTAAGAAGCGTTCCAGTAGCCGTAGAATAACAGAGAGGCCAGAACGAGCCATGCCCTGGCGGCCAGAGAAAAACGAAAACGAACGAGGGAAAAATATATAGCCGCCACAACAGGAAGGAACATCGCGAAATATACGGGAGAATTAAAAAGCATGGCTATGTATGGCTGATGGAGTGGTTATCCTGGACGTTGTTACGATCAAATTCCCCTCCTTGGCGGGAGAATGGTCTCTCCAGCCTCCAGGCTATCCGGCTCATTGCGGATGTGAAATACGCCCATTCTAGCAACACCCACTGTTCAAGACAATACCGGAATTGACCTGTGGGTCGGCCCCGCTCATGGCCAGGTCGTCAATATAGCCACCGGAACCGTGGCCCAGGGTGACCGGCTTTTTTTCGTCATGATAAATTGTACCCCTGTTTCAACAAAGACAACCCCAATAGCTCACATTGTACGGAATTTAGGAAGAATCTGTGGTGGAATAATTAGGCGATATTGTAGTTGATATGTTTACTCCCAGGATGTATGCTAACGCCCAGTATATTATTATATAAGCTTGTCGCGTTTGCATGCGCCAGGGAGGGGACATGAATGGATTAGTGAAATTATTTTCTATTATCTTTTGTTTCGGGGGTGTCGCCGCCGCATTTGCCCAGGCCGGGCCGACTGATAATCCCCTTGATGTGTACACCAGCCAGATAAAACCGATCTTCGATTCCAGATGTGTTGTGTGTCACTCATGTATCGAGGCGCCATGCAACCTGCTGCTGACTTCCCATGAAGGTGTGATCCGTGGAGGGCATAGCTATGATGTGTTCGGCTCCAACGTTTTCGCCATTCCAAAACAGCGACTTGGCACAGACGCCACCAGCGTGGCCCAGTGGCGGGAAAGAGGGTTTAATCCTGTGGTGGATCAGTCAGAGGGGGCCACCCCTGGGGAAAGGGCGGATAATTCACTGCTGCTAAGGTTTGTCCAGTTGGCTGCGGCGAATAACACCCCTGACAATATAATTCAGGTGGATGCCCCAAAAAATAAAAGCTGCCCAGGGAATATCGAAGAGTTCGATGATCTTTTCCGGCGTAATGAGAAAAATATATTCAAATGGCTCAGCAAGCCAACACTGCCGCATAAGGATAAGCTGAAAACAAGCAGGGCCCTTGGTATGCCTTTCGGCCTTCTCCCGTTGACATCCAACCAGATCACCACCCTTACCGAGTGGGTAAAATCTGGATCACCAGGCCCCACACAGGCGACACTCCATGCGCGTTTATCAGAGAAAAACCGCACGTTTGTCAAAGAGGTGGAGAACTTTCTAAACGCCGGATATGAACTTGAGAATAGAAATGTTGAACTTGCCCGCAAACATCTATGGACATCCAAATACCTGTATGAGCACCTGTACACGGCTCATCTGTTTCACAAGGACAATCCTGGCGAATTTTTCATGGTCGTCCGCTCCAAAACAAAAGAAGGGCCGATAGAAAAAATTGTCACCGATTATCCATATGACGACCCGAAAGAAAATTTCTGGTATCGGCTGGAGCATTATGACAGAACTGTGGTTGCCAAAAGCCATTCCGGATACGCCCTGAACAAGGAGAAGCTCAACCGCGTCAATGAGCTGTTCATTGCTCAGCCATGGCCAGTGGAGAAGAACCAGGGAGGGGGCGGTATACCGGAGGTGAACTGGGACAGCAATAATCCATTTGTCAGCTTCGCGGCCATTCCGGCCAGGGCCAGATATCAGTGGATGCTGGAAAACGCCTTCTTGATGATGAATATGTTCACCAAGGGCGATGCCTGCATAGGCGGCATTTCCACATACTCCATCAGGGATCATAGCTGGGTGATGTTCATCGCCCCTGATGCCGATATTTCCGTGACGACACCAGGATATTTCAATCTGAAAAGTGGTTCATCTGGTAAACATGGCAAGAAAACCATCGCCGAGCTTTTAATGATCCCGGCTCTGAATCCCACTCAATACAAGACTACAGGGTATTTCAAGAAGAGGCTGTACGAGTATGAGAGATTTCACGCCAGGCTGCTAAAACAAAAACTCCCCAAAGGCTATTCAGAGACCGACATATGGAACGGGGAGATTACTCAAAGCAACGGCCAGACCATCACCAGCCCCAACGCTTTAATGACCCTGTATAGGCACAAGCTGAGCGTGACTATCCACCAGGGACGCATGGGAAACACACCGAAGACCGGCATGGTTATCGACTATACGAACTTTGAGCGGCTCTATTACGATATAGTTGGCACGTTCGATATCTACGGCTCCGTAGCCAGGAAAATTCACGCAAGAGTCTATATGGAGCGCCTACGGCGCGAAGCCGAAGATAAATTCCTGGCCTTTCTGCCGAAGCGGATGAGGTCGCCGGTGAGGGAAAGCTGGTACCAGCGAGATCATCAAATGCCGGAATTCAAGCCGTTGTTCGTAAAGGATCTGGAAACCCGAGTGCCCGAAATATATCCGAAAGCTCCCCCGGAGATACTCGGCTACAGGCGCCCGAAAGACCTGGGCGAAGGAGGCCTGGAAAACGCCGGAATGCAGTTCATGCGCAGAATGTCGGACATCGTTCTTTCAGCGGGCGCCGCCGGATATCCAGATGACATAAACGATCATCATTTCAAAAACACCACCCATGCCGGAGAGCTACCACAGAAGTATAAGAAGAGCCTCGCCAACACATCACTGGAGTGGAGGGAGTTTACATCGCTATTCACGCGATTGGCCGACCAGAAAAAACCGTTTGTGCGATTCTTTCCTGATGTCAGCTATATCACCATCACTCAGGATGGGGACACCGAACCGATATTCCTTACAGTTGTCGCCAACAAGTCGCATAAATCAATGAACGTGTTTTTTGGCGAAAAACAAACCAGGGACCCGGAAAATGACACCCTTCACATCGTCAAGGATCTGGTCATGGCCAGGCCCAACCAGTTTTTCGAGTTACACCTGGAAGACACGCCAAAATTTATCCGCCAAGTCGAAACGATGCGAACGGAAGAGGAGTACAAAAAGCTTCTTAAGGCATACGGTATTCCAAAGTCGAGTGTGCGATTCTGGCCATACATGGACCGGCTGACAAACAACATCATGAAAACGAGCCCGAATTACGGCGGCAGGCTGGATTTAAACGAGTATGGAGTTTATTCCGCCTACTAGCGCAACGGAAGAGCCCAGGGAGAGCTACTCTTTATTCTCCTCGACCGGTTCTACCGGTTCAGTCGGCTCGTCGGTTTGCTCGCCACTTGCCTGCGGCTCATCGGCCTTCCGCTCCCCAGGTCGGCCCTTGGCCAGTTCCGCGGCTTCCTTGTCCATCCCCTCATGGACATGCTGAAGGCTCTCCTTCCTCTCCTCGTATTGGCTCAGGCTGAGCACATCCAGCCCCCAGCCGGTGATCCTCTGGGCCAGCTTTATGTTCACCCCTTTTCTGCCGATGGCGGGGGATAGCTGGCTCTCCGGCGCCACCACACAAGCTTTTTGCGCATCCTGGACAGGGACGACCATCAGGTCTCGGGATGGAGTCAGCGCCCGCCGGATAAGCAGGGCGGGGTCGTCGGTCCACTCGAAAATATCTATCTTCTCCCCGGATAGCTCCGTGACAATCGGCTGGATCCGCCCACCGCGCACCCCAACGCACGCCCCCACCGCGTCCACACCAGGCTTTTTGGAGCGAACCGCCACTTTGCTCCTGCCCGATGAGTCCCGGGCGAGATCCACGATCTCCACCTGCCCGTCGGCCACTTCCGGTGATTCCAGGGCAAACAGTCGCCGTACCAGATCTGGGTGGGTGCGGGACACTATGGCGATCGGCTCTTTTTTCCCGCGCTCCGCGCCGACTATAAGCAGCCGCACGTTATCTCCCCTCTCCAGCCGGTCCAACTCCAGTTGGTCAGACTTGGGTAAAATAGCGTCGGCGACATCGATCTCAAAAAGTATTCCGCTCCCGGCCCGCTTCACCATTTTCCCGGTGACCATTTCCCCTTCCCGGTTTTTCAGCGAGGCGAACACCCGGTCCAGCTCCAGCTCTTTTCCTTTTTTGTGGATCATCTGGCGCACAGACTGGGCAGCGATCCGGCCAAGGCCTTCCATCTGGAACTGTACGCGTAAAACGTCCCCCACGAAAGCGGCGGGGTTTATCTCCATCGCGTCGGCCAAAGTTATTTCAGTGCCCTGGTCCTCCACTTCCTCTTTGACCTGGAAAAGCTCATAAAGGTCAAACTCGCCACTATCCTGGTCGAACTTCGCCTCCAGATTTTCTCTCCCCAGCCTCTTGGCGGCGGCGGCGGTGACAGCCTCCTCTATTATGTGGACCAGGTCCTCTATCTGGATGTCCTTTTCGTCCGCCACCATTTTCAGGGCGTTTATCAGTACAGATGTCATTTTCCAGGCTCAAGCTCCAGGTTAGCTTTTCTTATATCAGCGTAGGAGAACCTCATCACCTCGCCCGACTTGGGGCGCAGATCAATGTTTTCCTCGCTGGCGTTTTCGATAATCCCAATGTACTTCTCCCCTTTGCCTCCGGGGCCGCCCACTCGCACGGTAATGGCCGCGTATTTCCCCACAGCTTTTTGAAAGTGGGTCGGTGTTTTCAGCGCCCTGGTGAGCCCTGGCGACGAGACCTCCAGCGTATACGATCCTGGGATCGTATCATCGGTATCGAGCAGAAAACCAAGCTGTCGCGACACCCTGGCGCAATCTTCCACCCCCACTCCCTCATCTTTGTCTATATATACCCGAAGCATGGATGAGCCCTTCCCGAGTTTAAACTCCAGGTCGAACAGGGCGCACCCCTCCGCCGCAACGGCAGGCTCCACCAGCGCAACAAGTTTTTCTGTAATAGTCGAATCCATGGCAATATCCCCCCAAAACTTCGGACAAACATTCCCCCCTCGGTTTTTCAGGGTTTTATTAATTATCACACAACCCGAACCGGGGCGCCAGATTTATCCCTGTGGGAGCCTGGTCAATAGAAAATATCCTCGTGAAACCCGGGATTTACACAGGCCGCCTGACAGGGTACCCTATACCATCTTTTTCTGGGAGAGTTAAGTGATACAACCCGATTTAAACGGACATTTTGGCGTATTCGGCGGCCAGTACGTTATAGAGACGCTGATGCCCGCCCTCAAGCAACTGGATGCGGAATACGAGAAGGCCATGAAGTCGCCCAAGTTCCACAGGCGGTTGGAGCGATACCACTCCACATACATCGGCCGACCCACCCCGCTATACTTCGCGGAGCGACTGACCAAGGCCGTGGGGGGCGCCAGGATATATCTGAAGCGAGAAGACCTGACCCACACCGGCGCGCACAAGATAAATAACACCATAGGGCAGGGGCTATTGGCCCTGGCCATGAAGAAAAAAAGGGTGATAGCGGAAACCGGCGCCGGACAGCACGGCGTGGCCACCGCCACAGCCGCGGCCCTGATGGGGCTCAAGTGCGATGTCTTCATGGGCGCGCGGGATATGGAACGCCAGGCGCTCAACGTTTTCCGGATGCGGCTTCTGGGCGCCAGGGTCATCAAGGTGGAGAGCGGAACCCAAACCCTCAAGGACGCCACCAGCGAAGCGATCCGCGACTGGATCGGCTCCGTCAAGGATACCCACTACATCATCGGCTCTGTGGTGGGGCCCCATCCCTTTCCCAAGATAGTACGTGATTTACAAAGCGTGATCGGCAACGAGGCCAAGTTCCAGATCATGGTGAAGGAAGGACGCCTGCCAGACCTGCTGGTGGCCTGTGTCGGCGGCGGGTCCAACTCCATGGGGCTGTTCCACCCGTTCCACCACGACGATGAAGTGGCCATGGTGGGGGTGGAGGCCGCAGGCCTGGGTATCTCCACGGGGCATCACGGCGCCCCGCTGGCCAAGGGGAAAATCGGCACGCTCCACGGCTCCAAAAGCTATGTCATGCTGGACAAGGATGGCCAGGTGATGGAGACCCACTCCATCAGCGCCGGGCTGGACTACCCCGGTGTGGGGCCGGAGCACTCGTGGTATCGGGACACTGGCCGCGCCAAATATGTGGCGGTGACAGATAAGGAGGCTCTGGCGGCGTTTCAAAAACTATCGAAGCTGGAGGGGATTATCCCCGCGCTGGAATCGGCCCACGCCATCGCCCACACCATGAAGGCCGCCGCAAAAATGAAAAAGAACCAGGTCATTATCGTTTGTCTCTCCGGCCGGGGGGACAAGGACGTGATCACCGCCCAGCGAGAGCTGGGATACGAGGAGTAAGCCGCCATGAGCAGAATAACCGACACAATGGAGAGGCTACGCAAGGAGCGAAAAAGCGCCCTGGCCATCTTCCTGACAGGCGGCGACCCGTCCATCAGCGCCTCTAAAAATCTGATCCTGGCCGCGGCAAAAGCGGGCGCGGACATCATAGAGATCGGCATTCCCTTTTCCGATCCTTTGGCCGACGGGCCGGTGATCCAGCGCTCATTTTTGCGGGCGATCAAGGCGGGCGCCAATGTGAGCGCCATATTGAAACTGGTGGAATCGGTCCGCAAGGAGAGTGACATCCCGCTTGTGTTCATGGTGGCTTCCACCCTGGTGATAAACCACGGGGTGGAGAAGTTCATGAAAGACTCCGCCAAGGCTGGTGTGGATGGGATCATCCTGCCAGACGCCCCGCCGGAGGAGGCTGGGGAATTTGTCCCGGCGGCCCACTCAGCCGGGCTGGACACCATCTTTCTGGCGGCCCCCACCTCCACGCCGCAGCGGCTGAAGACCGTGGCCAGGCTCTCCACCGGGTTTCTCTATTACATCAACGTAAGCGGAGTGACGGGAGACAAGTCCGCCTCAGCGGCGGATGTGGGCGCCCAGATTCGCAAGGCGAAAAAGGTGGCCAAGGCGCCGGTGATGGCCGGGTTTGGAGTGAAGACCCCGGAGCAGGCGAAGGCTCTGTCCAAGGTGGCGGATGGGGTGATCATCGGCTCGGCGGCGGTGGATATAGTGGCCTCCGCTAAAAACAAATCGGCCGCCGCAGGCGCCCTGGGCAGCTTCGTAGGCTCCGTCAGAAAAGCGATGGACAGCCGATAGCCTTGAAATTAATCGAGGCGCCCCCCCCCCTCTGGCAGGGGGCGTCCAGCTTGATCGTTTCAGCAGTTACCAGACGGCTGTTGCGCGTTCCCTTTAATTCCGGAGACGATCATGGCCTCTCCTGAGAATTTTATGGAGCCATCAGGCTGTTGATATTTTCTTCCTTCCTCCGCCAGCTTTTCTATGGCCAGGGCTCGTGTGGGCGCGTCAAGCATTTCCAGTACGGCTCTGATTGCGGGGGCCATTTCGGTCCTGTTGGCTATGAAAAATTCTAGTGAGGGAAAAGAAAACTCAATCTGAATCGTTTCCTCGCTGGTGTGTATAAACCCGACTTCCTTCATCTTGGCTATCAGGTTTCCAGGTTTTGACTGACTAAAGAGCCCCGGAGCGTTTGGGGCGGGCTTGGACATTTCCACAAATTCGCGCAATATTTTCATCGCAATTGTGAGGCAGACATTTCTGGAGGGATCGGCCCAAACACTGGCGGTGAAGTTTGCGCCAGGCTTTAAAACGCGTATTATTTCTTCAAGCGCTCTGGAGGCGTTCGGTACCAGCATCACGCAAAATCTGGCTGTGGCCACATCAAAGTTGTCGTCCTGGAAAGGGAGCGCCCCCACATCGCAGGCATGGAACTCCAGGTTTTTCAGCCCATGGGCGCGAGCCCGGCTGCGGGCCACATCCAGCATGCGCTCCGCCACATCCATGCCCACCACACTCCCCTTGTCGCCAACGATACTGGCGACAG
>Ga0224511_10005386_pt1 | contig 10020 bp, 4 predicted proteins | sample SF_May12_sed_USG_2_FD_169988 | JGI IMG/M metagenome (GOLD analysis project Ga0224511, IMG submission 169988) | Sediment microbial communities from San Francisco Bay, California, United States - SF_May12_sed_USGS_8_1 | ecosystem: Environmental > Aquatic > Marine > Sediment | place: USA... | reverse complement strand
ATTTTTTAATAGGGCCATTTCACCAAGGATTGTTTTGATCCCGAGAGTACCGGATCTCTTTTTTAGTCGATCGGCCCTATTTTTGCAAAATAAGTCGGGAACCTGCGTGCACTAACGGAAGAGAGCGACAGAGGCTAAACGAAAGCCCCAGAAGGCTCAAGAGGGCTCCAGAGGGCGGGCGAGACAAGTGGACCTTCAGAGGACCCTCGGACGACCAAGGCGACCACGGGCCGACTGTTTTGATCGGCTACTGTTTTTCAACTTGTTTAAAAAAAGTAGCCGATCACTTTTTAGGTACCCGACCCTCGGGGGACTAGTGCGATCGTGCCAGATCTTACCCCGAAGGTATACGTTAGTGCACGTTAGTGCACGCAGGTTCCCGACTTATTTTGCAAGAATAGGGCCGATCGACTAAAAAAGAGATCCGGTACTCTCGGGATCAAAACAATCCTTGGTGAAATGGCCCTATTAAGTATTGTTTAAAGTTTAAGTCTGGAGTGCTTTGGAAGATTAGAAATACACACACGTGAATGCTTTGTGAAACTCGTATAAGATTAATATATAAATTCACAGTTATTCTGTAAAGTAAAAATATGTTACATTATATGTTTTTACAAAAATAAAATGGAATTCATTAATATGTTATTGCCCGACACTGTTTCAGACTGATGCTGAAGCATTTCTGACCCGATTGTTAACGATTAATCGAAGTGAGCTGGATTCCTCTAACAAAATCAACTACGATATATTGAAGGACTCGCTTGAAACATTTATCGAAGGAAACCTTTGGGCTGAGTACACTTGCATTTTTGTTTTTAGTTTTAACTTGTGCAGCAATTAACTCTCTGTTTTTATTTTAAATAATTATATCGGTTTCTCGCTGTGATGGAAATATAGTCCAACAACCATTCTGTGGGCTAAATAACAATTGTCCATTGACGGAGCAAATCTTTGTTTGCTAATTTACACTCGTTTTGATATATTGGATATTTAAAATACCCCAAACCATTAATTTATTTAAATTAAGAAAAGTACTGTAATTGCATCATTATTTCCAGGTACGGCCCTCTAAGCCCAATCAGTTTTCTCGACGGCATACAGCTGTACGGTGGGCCGGACATCTCCGTGGCCAACTGTAGTTACAAGTTTGAAGACTACATAACTAGATTGTACGCCGTGCAGACACAGGTTGTATTTATAGATCCACAAACCCGACCATATTTTTGAATAACGAAATATTTAACAACAAACAATACCATGTTTTCTAGTGTTAGCAACTTCTTTGTGGTGAAATTTTTACTGTAAACTTTTGTTAAGATAAAACGATTATGGAGACTATAGCCAGCAATGGATCTATGCATTGCCTGGAAGAAGGGTTTCTTCGAGTGGTCAGTTATTTGTAAAATCATTAGGAAGTAGACGCAGTGGGCAGAAGAACTTTAATTAAAGATTGAAGTGAATGTTAGCGGTATTACATGTCTTAAACAATCATGGAGGACCGCACCAGGTAGTCTGAGCAGGTATCAAATGAAGTCTAATTGAGTTGTCTGAAAAGGGATAAAACCAAGAAGTGCTAGAGACTGTTTAGAGCAGTTTACAAATCAGGGAAGCACAGGGTATTCGGGGCAGTTTTGAACAGTTTATTGATAGAGAGCAACGTAGGTTTAGCAGTAATTAAATATCGATTTGTGTTTATAAAAATGTAGGAAGTAAAATGTATATTAAATAAAATATTTTATTGATGTTATAGCTCTTATTTGATTGTTATGTGGAACATTATTATTGTTTTCAATGATTCTGCTAAGGTCGACGAAATCAAGGAACTGGGACGAAGAGCAATTGCACTTGGAAGAACCCTGCACAATGTTTCACTGGTCAGACTGTTTAGCGACTAAATATATAAAAAACCTCATACAATCTGTTAATTTATTAGCATTTGAGCTATATATACAGACATGCAAACTCGTAAAAAGATGTTTTATCTGCTATAAAAAAATTATATTTATGATTTCTTTCTACGGTATATTTACTATATACATGTATCTTTAGGGGATTGATTAAAATTATATTGAGAAGTGTCGTAAATTATACACAACGATTGTGTTGTTCGTTTTCCCATGTTTCCGGTGTAATTTCTTTTCTCGTGTTCATGTTTACAGATAAAAGTTCCCGGACAAATCGACAAGGAATTATTTGAAAACCCAGAGAATTCGTCGTATTTTGACGTATTTACTGCTGATCTTTATAATTCGAGCGATTATACACCAGCTGAAAAGTAAAGTTTGGCTTTTGGATAAGGATTTTTAATTAGGATAAGTAAATGGATCAACGGACATAGAGTGCCTCTTTATTACAGCAATAACATACTTTTGGTTTCTTTGAAACACAATGGTTGTTTTGTTTAAATATCGCATAACATGTAGATAGAACTAGTTATCTTCAATTATCATTGGTTAAATGTTGAACATGTTGTCACGTGCTCATAACTGCAAAACATACCAGCATGCATATTTGTTATCAGAGATGCAATCAAACTTCAAGGGAGGGATGCAGTGACGGCCTACATGGCTGCCCTGAGAGATCTGAAGGATTTTATTGTCCAGGTGACACAGTTATTCTTCTTTTAATCCTATATGTACACGCTCGAGGTATTAACGCTTCTGGTACCTGTCATTAAAAAACCCTTGCAACAACCGCGCATTTGATCATTGTAAACAACGTTTAAATTACAAACGGTAGGAATATAATAAGCATCCAACTAGGAGTTGTTCAGTAGGCCATTCCTGGATGAAAATCCTGAAAATTTCCTACGACATGTTTTTTTCTTATTTCTCATAGATAATCTAAATAATTAGATATAAGTATAAACAAACAATGTAGAATACAGTTGGTGATTGTCAAGTCCTCACTTCTACAGGAGTACACGCCGGCGGCAAGAAGCCAGTGGGGCGTGTACGCCTGGGATCCTAGCCACGCCTACTACAAGGCCTGTCTTAAGTGGCACCTGTCACTGGAGATGACACCAGAACAAGTTCATAAGTTGGGCCTACAGGAAGTGGAGAGAATTAACACCGAAATGAAAAAGGAACGTATTTACTGACATATTGTAATTACGTTTGTTTGTATTAAATATTTAAAATTGAGGAAAAAAGTACCTGTTTAACATCTATTCTTCCTTTTGAATACATTTATATGCGAATTGTTATGGGATTTGGTACCTAATTTCAGATAATAGAACGCAATGGGTTTCAAGGGAATGTGTCTGAATTCTTCAAAAGCCTTGAGAATGACACAAGGTTCCATTCTGACAATAAAGTAAGTGTTTGCAGATACAACAGAGACAAAAAGAATTATGCCTTTCTGTTATTAATTGGCAATAATAGTGCTTGATAGGCTTTTAATGGTAACACATATTTTTTACTATGATCAACAGATGTCTAGATGAAATTTTACACGTGTGTTGTAGACCTTTATCCTGGGATATTTCCAAGATATTGTTTACAACAGAATAACGCCTCGACTTCAGCGACTTTTCAAGAATATTCCAAAGATTCCACTTAGGTAGGTCAAGCGGCGATACATTAAAGCATTTAGTTACGACCAAGGCATAATTAAAGTACACGCTTTAAATGAGTACTTTAAGTACTTTTGGGTCGGATCTGGAACCTTATGCTCATAATGTAAAAATGTGTATTTAGGCAATTACCGTGGTAACTAGTTTATCATTTTGCCACATGGGTGTGCTCACGGGCAAACTTGTCATCGTGTCCTTAAACTTAATCAATTCAGCGTTGTCTGCAAAATGTTATCTTTGAACATCTCTTTAGTTTATATTGACAGTTGTAAATCAAGTTGTATAAATACAGCATGATTAAAGCATCCAAAACGAAAACCTAAACCATTATTAAGAAAGCAGTTGTACCAAACATATGTGAAGTAAACCGTCTTAAATTCTATAGTGTGGAGGCGGCCACATCCGACGGGTTAGCGGCCGGGTACTCAACAGCGTCAGAAACGAAGCCTGGGACATTCCATATTAACCTGTACAGACCAAACGAAGTGTACGTGCTCTAATTTTTGTTTGAAGAATAGATAACATCGCGTGTTACGTAAAACGTAAAACAACAGTCTTCGTTCCGTACTTGTTTATAGACAACCTTGTATGTATAAATTAATCAGTTCAAAGTTTTCAAATCCGATTTACATGTTGTAAAGTGTGCAAGTAAAAAATAATTTATTTCGGCTATTTGTTTTCCCTAGGACGTTGTCATGTTCAAAAACACATAATGCATACATTGTATAGTGTATACTAGTATCTGTACAATGCCCCTAAATGCGATAACACTGTTATATACTTAGTAGTATCTGTATAATGCCCCTAAATGCGCTATACTTAGTAGTATCTGTATTATGGCCCTAAATTTGCTAATACTGTAATATACTTAGTAGTATCTGTATAATGTTCCTAAATGCGCTAACACCGTACCGTTGTGTAGGAACCCGTATAACGCCTTTAAATGCGCTTACCCTGTAACGTTGTGTAGGAACCTGTATAATGCCCCTAAATGCGCTAACCATGTGACGTTGTGGAGGAACTTGTATAATGCTTCTGAATGCGCTAACCCTGTGACGTTGTGTAGGAACCTGTATAATGCCCCTAAATGCGCTAACCCTGTAACGTTGTGTAGGAACCTGTTTAATGCGCTAACCATGTGACGTTGTGTAGGAACCTGTATTAAGCTCCTAAATGGGCTAACCCTGTGACGTTGTGTAGGAACCTGTAAAATGCCCCTTAATGCGCTAACCCTGTGACGTTGTGTAGGAACCTGTATAATGCCCCTAAATGCGCTAACCCTGTAGCGTTGTGTAGGAACCTGTATAATGGCTCTAAATGCGCTAACCCTGTAACGTGTGTAGGAACCTGTATAATGCTCCTAAATGCGCTAACCCTGTAACGTTGTGTAGGAACCTGTATAATGCTCCAGAATGCGCAAACCCTGTAACGTTGTGTAGGAACCTGTATAATGCCCCTAAATGTGCTAACACTGTGCCGTTGTGTTAGAACCTGTATAATGCTCCAGAATGCGCTAACCCTGTAACGTTGTGTATGAACCTGTATAATGCTCCAGAATGCGCTAACCTTGTAACGTTGTGTAGGAACCTGTATAATGCTCCAGAATGCGCTAACCCTGTACCGTTGTGTTGAAACCTGTATAATGCCCCTAAATGTGCTAACCCTGTGCCGTTGTGTTGAAACCTGTATAATGCTCCAGAATGCGCTTACCCTGTAACGTTGTGTAGGAACCTGTATAATGCTCATGAATGCGCTAACCCTGTACCGTTGTGTAGGAACCTGTATGAGGCCATGGCCCTGGCTCTCCATGAGGGCATCCCAGGACATCACTTGCAGGTTAGTTCGATATTTTATGTACGGCTTGATATAACAACATAACATGTCTATTAGCAAACAGTTCAATATACTTTAGAACAAGCTTACTTTTATAAAGGATAGTTAAAATTATCTTACAATTTTGACTTAGTTACCTAAATGCAAGTCGGACCTTTTTGCATCAGTCTTCAATTTCGCTTGAAATTCAATTTTCTATTAGTGTAGTTTAACACAATTACCAATGTTACAATGCCACTTATACGAATAAGCAATAAAACACTTGGTAATAACACACCACTTTGCACCTTACAGTACAGTTATTCGTTAAAAGCCAACCTGCCCGAGTTCCGGCGAAACCCCGTGTTGAACTTCGCCATGGTCCCCAACTGGTTCCCGTTCTACTCGTCCTACCAAGAGGTTGTTGTTGGCCTCAGTATGGGCCCCTGTGTTAATGGCAACGTCAGTTAGCGCGAGACACTTCTTTCCTTAATTTATTTTTATAACATTGACCACTGTGTACAGTTTGTCGTTAAAGAACCATCATAAAACTAGATTTTAATTCACTGTATGTTTTAAATATTTTAATTAAAGTATGCTTATATCATGACGATAATGTACATGTAGTGAGTAATAATATGAATGAATATTGATGTTGTACGCAGGGATGGGGCCTGTACGCTGAGTATCTTGGTGAAGAGTTGGGATTATATAAAGACGACTTTGAAATGTAAGTGGCTACAGTAATAATGAACATAGCAGGCCAAGCTAAAAGTATAATTGTATATTTTGGACATCTAGACCACACCGTTTAAGACTCCGCTGTTCATATTAAGCATACTAAGAAATATTAACAACAACATAAATTCATTAATTTGGTCCCGAAATCTAAAAAAATCTTGACAGGTCATTTGTGTTTGTCATATTTGCAAGTGTTAAAGGATAATATGTACGAATTTAGAAATTGAGTCAAATAAAGCATGCACATTGTAAGTTAATAAAACTCCGATTTTGCCAATGAGACAGAAATTTAGTTAAGCATTCTACAACGGTGTGTGCAGTAGTGTAAAAGGCAATTTAGAGTAAACGCACATATGCTTTTTCAATATAGTTAAAATATTTTCAGGATGGGAAGGTACAGTTTCGACATCCTCAGAGCAAGTCGTCTTGTAGTAGACACGGGTCTACATTATTATAGGTAAAACAGTGTAAATCTTTATATCCATAATGACGTGTTTCTTGTTGTGCCGTGTTTTGGCCATATTGGTCATGGTTCCTTTAAACCTGATCCAGTCAGCCATATTTGCAGTATTTTTTCTGTGGTCATCTCTTCAATTTTATATATTTAGAGAACAGATACCGTTTTGGTATTTTGACTACGCATGTCATGTGTTGCTTCAAATATTGCGGAAAACAACCGGAGATTTTTTAACTTTTAAAAGCAATTTAAGAATTACGATTTACTTTGCGTGGAACAAAACATACATCTAAAATGCTATGCACAATATATCACACCAATATTGCGAACGGTTAATCATATATTCTAGATGGTCACGTGACCGAGCTATACAGTATCTGCAGGACTACTCAGCGTTTACATATGCCAGTGCGGCCAATGAAATCGATCGTTACATCACGTGGCCAGGCCAGGCATGCGCATACAAAGTCGGCGAACTAAAAATACGAGAACTTCGAAAGCATGCTGAAAAAGAGCTAGGTAATTCATGTATACATATCATTATTCAAATTGAATATTGAATAAGTATACTTTATGTATTTGTTCGTTTTAAAACGCACTGAAATAAAGTAGTATATTTTCAATTACACTAACATGTATTTTTATCTTTATGGATAATAACGTGTATACAACTCAAAATATTTACACGATGGATTATTAACATGCTTGGTTTCTATTTCAGGAGACATATTTGATGTTAAAGATTTTCACTTGCAGATTCTTGAAAATGGAGCAATGCCTTTAAATGTGCTTGAGCATGTCGTCGAAAACTGGATAAGCAATGTTAAATCCACTCAAAGTGCTGGGAGAAAAAGTGCCGCTTGCATTCAAATGATGGTTATGGGATTTCTTCTTGTACTAATTTCAAATTATATTATTTAAACGTGTGGACTCACACATTGACATGATACTGTCTTTGTGTATATGTACAACATAACATACTGGGTGTATATACCTCAACAATATTCTAGAACAACACTTCTTGTTATTTGTTTGTTTGTTGTGTTTGAACGCTTTAAAGTTGTTTCCTATTCACTAGAAGGTAATCAATTTTGAACATTTGCATAATAATAAACTGATTTGACCACATTATTAATTTCTTCACCATGACTACGCCCCTCCCATTGGAAAATGTATTAGCTAAAATTTGACAGGTCTCGCTGAGTTAAAAGTGAAAGCAACCCTTTCAAATTCATTTTATACTCCAAGAAACAAAACAATGAATCAATATGATACCAAGATCTTATTGAAACATAGTTCACGAATCCTGTATAGGTTTTAGACATGTTAGCACAATAATAAACATAATTGGCAGAGTTTATAAGTTCAATATATAACGCATATTAACCATTTACCGTAAGAACAATGATACAAAACTAAAGACAAACAAAACAATTCTATATTTAATACGTTTGGTGGATTAAGGACACATTTGAACACCGCGCGCTGATGGTGGACGGGTATGACGGACGCGGATGGCGGATACGTGCACATGTGAACACCGTCTAACACGTACCATTATTAAACATTAGTAAATTCACAGCATTACAATTTATAATTGCCCACTTACACAGTGCTAAACTTATGTTGGTTTTATTTCGTAAATGTATTTAAATGTATCATTACTTTACGTTTAAATATTTCCATTGTAGGAATGGTTGGAGGTCTACAACCGAACGTCATCTTTGTTCCACTAAGTTGTAATTGTGTTTGATCATTACGGTTAAACTGAATTTCAGTCTTTTTCCAAGCTTTAATGTACAGGACAAGTTCTAAGGTGTGTATGTTCATTGCATGAGATATCTAAACGTTAGAAATCAATGCGCATGCATCGTATATGCCATGGAGGGCAAAAGTACCATTTTATATTATTCTCAAAAGGGTTTTGTGAGATCTTAATGAAATGATACCATGTTTGAAAAGCAATATTTTAGTTAAATTTATTTTGTCAAGTCGGCATTAACAAATACAAAGTTTCAACCTATTATTTCAGTGGTCCTGAAAATAAAAGAAATAAAGTAAGTAAATGCTGTTGTGTTATCATAGTTATATTCATTTAACTAATACTGAAACTATGTTCAAGTGGTTCAAATTAAAACAAGTTAAACAAATGCAAGTATATGTTTATGATTCTATGGTATTTGATATTTAAAAGGAAAAACACACATTATTTTGTACAATTCTGGTCGCCAGGTCCAAAATGTTGGTAACCAATTTGAGAACTTCAACTTACAATCATGTGGATACATACTCACTGATTTAAACAATTAAACAAACAATTAAACAGTTAACTTGACAAACCCCTCTGGTCTCTCGCAGATGTAATGACTAAAGTTGTGACATGGGACATCATGCCACTCGCTGGAAGTAGTCATAACGGCGCAGTTCTCATCGTTACCGCCATTGTTTGGCTGCCCTGTACAAAAATGCGACAATATTGCTTCGAAGTACTATATATGCATTTTCACTGTTTGTGGTCTTGTTTTTGTGGACATTTTGACCATCAAATAAATAAACAATATATATACATTAACACTGTTTCAAGCTTCCATCCCAGATATGCTGAAATTTACATTGAAAAATATGTCATCAAAGGTTAAAAAAACATAACAGGTATATCAATATGCATTAAACTAGATTATTTATACGTTTCTCACTCAAAAAATGACACTATGTAATTGTAAAAGCGCATTTATTTTGCAATAAATATAAACCGTTTCAACGCTTTATTGTGTAAACATTTATCTAAAATTAGAATGACCCACAAACGTGCGGTGTTATTTTGACTTTAGTAAGGTGCGCGGCGAAGGGAATTCCGTTATATTTATAAACCGGGAAATCCTTCCAGGTCCAGCGTATTTGTTTCACATGTTTCGACGACAACGAGGGATTTCAGTAAAATTCAAAGAAGTATTCTACTGATAATGATTATCTGTGAAATACTGCTGTTTAGTTTGATTTGTTTTATTTTGTGGGAATAAAAATCCGCCATGGGTGGGAAAGGAGCTTTAAGTATTTCTTATTTAAACTACACCATGAAGAAATAAATTGATTGTTCTCCTGACCTGGGCTGAAGTTCTTGTACACGACCGCCTCCTGGCTTTCTATCCACACCCACGTTCCCTCCTCCACGATGTCAGTCAGACCGATCCAAACCATGTCTTAAACACACACCAGGATGTGAGGGGATTTTAACCAAAGGCGCAAAGTAAAGATATTGCGCGTTACACGTTATAACTGTTGTATCATGCATATCACTATAAAAAGTTATGTAAAATAAGTATTATTATGAAAAACAGGTAAACTAAAATGCCCAAATTTGTTAATGTCACATGTAAATAAATAACAAAAATATCTAAAAAAAAGTGTATCTTATTTTATACACCTTAGGCAAAGT
>Ga0224511_10005385_pt1 | contig 10021 bp, 8 predicted proteins | sample SF_May12_sed_USG_2_FD_169988 | JGI IMG/M metagenome (GOLD analysis project Ga0224511, IMG submission 169988) | Sediment microbial communities from San Francisco Bay, California, United States - SF_May12_sed_USGS_8_1 | ecosystem: Environmental > Aquatic > Marine > Sediment | place: USA... | reverse complement strand
AAATATTTTATTCATTTAATGTCACAGGTTTGTTTCAACGCAAGTTCCAATCACAGAGGTTGGGGAGTTTCTCATTCTACGCAGTGAAACACACCCTGTAGAGGTAATGACCTTTTATTACTTCATTCAATTGTAAACAAATGTCAACTTTCAAATTAAATAACCTTTTTTGAGCTAGATCTAACACAGTAATTTATTTATAAATCTGAGACACTTCATTGATGTTTTACATGGATATTAGACAAAAATGGCAAATATATTAACGTTTGTCCAGCAGAGCGCAAAATGGATGCATTCAAAAGTCTAAACGGGAAAAGAATGTGTCACAATGTTTTCCACATTTTAGACATAAGTGAAGTATTCATTTTCATTTGGTTTATTTACTTCTGTACTCTATGTTATAAGCGACATAGATTTGCCGCTGGCTAATATTCCTACCGCCACGCCGACCGAGTTCTAAAATATAATAACATAAACGGCATATTGCGGTATATACGGTATATTGCGTGATAAATGCTTTAAACATATGTGCTATGTAATCAAACTGTAGAAATCTCCACTTAAGCCAAACCGAAACATCTTTAGGAACGGATGGCCAAAACCCGCATTATGATCAATTATGTTGCCAGTAAACTTTTGCGATATTCATTTTCTTTCAACAGGTTTAAATCAATGAATATGTGGTCAAAGAGTGTATCCGAAAATTACGACAATGTTTATGGGATATCAGTATACGTTACCCACGTTTTAGAAACATTACTATAAAAACGTACACTGCAATATATGAAATAGTTTGATTGTTAAGGTTCTCCGATTTTTAGATCTCAAATTCTTTCAAATGTTTATTTAAAGTAACGGTGTATACAACGTACTTGTTTTGTTTAAAAACTTTTGGCTCAAACTATTGTTACTGTCTCATACTCTTTGTTTATAATTACTAGATCTCTATAATGATATTATTACACAAACATAATTATCAAGTTTTTGTTGATAAACTAAAGACTGAGAGACGCGCGGTAGATTGAACATTAAAACACACTTGGATAGTAGGATAATAAGAAACAATGGTTACATCATAGACATTTACATTCACTTACTATTTCCTGAAAATCAAAATACGCCGTTATTATTACCGAATTTAAGAACTTGGTTTGGCCGCCGTCTATACTGTAATAGCAAACGACCTCGCGTGTGCATGGACCTAACGGATTAACCAATTCTCCACTTATGCGTCTAATCATGTTCGCTATATAAACGCGAAAAACGGAATTGTCAATGCTTAAGTAACCTTCACGTTTAGATAACTTGTTATTATATTGTATAAAGACACGAATACCAGAGGAAACAGGTATAAAGGCATATTTTGAGAGTTCAGTGGTAATACGGCAAATACACTTTGTAAAAAATGATATTTGCTCTGCAGGTTCAAATCACTACAGAAACATGCGGTGCACTGTTGAACAAAGTATGTGTGTGCGCTATCACATTTAGGAACGGCAACGAAATTTACACGGTCAACTATTGCGGAGGGCTGTACAGGAAAGGGTTCTTGCATGTTGGCCAGGGGGAAGACGGCTTGAATGACATGTTTTATCACGACAATATGTATGTAAGTACCTGTTACACGCTAGTGATCGCTTAGAAACGCACCCGTTTGTTATTTTTCCTGCTTAAAGTTAAACTATACAAAAGTGTCTTCATTTAAACGTTTTGTTCCGATGCTTTGCTTCAACATGGTTAGGCCTAAAAAAATCCTGTGTTTCGGGCAACCCGACCCTACCTTTCGGAACCGGCCGACCCTAGACTTTTTTACGAAAATGCCTTTTTTAAGTTGGGGTCTTTATAACTGAGGTTTCAATTCTTAAAAAAATACACACAAAAAAAACAGCCGACCCTACCTTAAGTTGTTAAGACCGTTGCCAGAAACACAATATTTTTTTTTACCTTAACATTAAATCATTTACAACTTTACCATCAATAATGGTTTGGCTGCGTTATAATTAAGTAAGTACTATATATGACAATCCTTTCACAAATAAATACACTTAATATTTGGCTTTATTAAAAAATATTGATATCATTTGATTAAAAAAATATTGTTTAACTGTTCCAGATGTTTTACATGTATTACATGCCAGATGTGTACGTACTGCGTAATGGGATTGGTCTAGCCATAAATGACCATAGTGGAAATACAACAATCAGCTTCAGTCTGCATACAAGTGCTGTCACAGATGAGACCTTAACTAAAATGCCAGGTCTTGCTTCGTTTCAAAACCAACAGTTCCGACTTAGGAATGGCCAGTTTGAAACGACAGATTCGTTGTTCATGGACAGTTGGAGGTAAAATATATCCTTTTCATGTTTAAGGTAAATTGTTCGTTTATGATTACTGAATAAAAAATACATGTGAAGACTAACAGTGGACGTATTACCAATGGACGTGTGTGGACCAATGGAACTACTGTTCCGAGCTTTATATACTATGGTAAAAAAAATTCTCGAAACTTTGACATCTTTACTAACGCCGTATATTACTTATGACTGGATAATGTTCTGATCAACCCCCGTTTTAAATGGCGAGTTCAAAGGTTATCGTTTATAAGCGTGAGTTTACTGTCGTTGCCATGGCGCAATGAATCAGAGCTTGATCGTTTTGTCGAATGGCGCGGGTCCGAACTCCACTCGAAGCCATATATTGTTATACTTTTTTTACATGTTTAATGTAATAACGATACTTAGGTTTATTTGTCACACAAACATCAATATAATACATTTTAAAAACAGTAATAAACCGCATGGAGCTGTTTAAAAACTTGTTTTCCGAACTGTGTATATAAACATTTTGTTTGTATATCTGATATTGTTATTTCAACAAACATAATTTGTTGTTCAGCATGATACATGTAGTCACCAAACAATAATACTGTTTCAGAATTTCTGACAGTGAAAGTCTCTCAAACCCTGTGAATCATGTTGATGTCGGATATAACGTAGATTTTTACCAATGTCATTGTCCAACCACAAGTGAGTTCAACACATACCAGGAACAGGCAAATCAACAGTTCGATTATGGATATATCTACAGACGTATTAATCACTTTAACAGTGTACTCAAGTGCTCTTTAGACACTGCGTGCACTGAAAGTCATTCTGGCACGGAATGGATACCGCTGGGTTTGCCGGATTTTGTGCAGATTGAATACGCTACCCTGACATTGGCCAATGGGAAGCTTTTGTGCCAGTTTCAACCAATCACTAACTACCTGGTTCAGGTTCAATGGTACTATATTTATATTTAAATTAAGCTACCTTTTTATAAATAAACATCGTATAAATAAATGTAGGTAAGAAACAAATGTTTTTAATTGAATTATAGTTTAAAACTGTAGGCCACAGACATGCCTAAATTGCTTTATCGTTTTAAAAACAACAAGGTTATAGGTACATAATGTGTACTTGGTATCTTACCCACCAAGGTTCCAAGGTACCATGTTTATGGGTGAGGTGGAAGTACCTTCATCAGCTGGTCAATTCGAGATCGACATTGCTGCTGCTCTGTTTACTACATCCGGCGATGCTTGCTCCCTTAATGACGTACGTTCTATTATGCAGCTTTTGTCGTACATATGCATATACGTTATGCATCGTAAGAAACTTAAATGAACGCCAAGATTTGTATCTACTGATGACGCTTTATACTTTTTTTTCAAATAAAAAATTACGAAAAAACTACTTGAACTTCAATGCATTTTTTATAGAATAGATGCAAACATATTACACCATTTTTGTCCATTAATGTTCCCTTGTGTTATTCATACAGATCACAGTGGCGGCTACTGTAGTAGGGCTGGACGGAGTTACACCTGCTGGACCGACCCTCTACGACGGACCCTTTGACTGGACGGCGATCGCACAAAATGTACTTAGAATGTTGATAATATTTGCAGTGCTTAAACATGCTAGAGCTGAAAGGAATTGACGAAAACACCATGTATAGCTCATTTATCATGACTTAAGCTGCATATTTATTTCAATTGTTTTGCACAATGCTAACCTGTTTTCAATTGCATATTGCTAAGTTCAAGACAATATACTATTTTGTATTTATATATCATTGGGACTATACAAAGAGTATATGCAGGTTTTGAACCATATGTCAACATTCATTTACATTAGGGAGGTTGTGAAATCGACCTAAACCTCAACTTCAACGCGCACTGGCTCATTCACGTTGAAGTTGAAGTCGTTAGTAAAATGTGAGTTTCGAAACAAGGCGTGATCGTGTGTTCATTGAAACATACCATTGATAAAGTCCTCAATGCAAGTCAAACATTGAAATGATAGAATTCTATGTGTATTAAATTTAAATACGATTTGTGACAATTATCATTTCATGAAATTGCAATGTATGTTTTAAATCTGAATAAGAAGATAAATATGTGTATATTGGTCTTAAAAGTAGTTTTTATAATTATAACTTATGTATATGTACATGTAAGTGTTCATGTACTTGTCGGTATGCTATGACACTGTGAGGGTGCCCCACCCCATTTAAAACGTGCAATTTGAGATCAAGGAAAAACGTGCAATTGTTAACATGAATTACGTAAATACAACAGCAACAAACATAAACTGTATAATAATTCACCATTTAGGCGCGCACCCGCTTCGCTAGTGCATATAAATGAAATTAATAAAACTAAAATTATTTATAATCAGATTAAAATTAAAAAAACATAAATTTGCAAGGGTGTGCTTTTGTCATTGCAAGAAACAAACCATTTTATAACATTTTGTCTTATTAAAACAATACACAATTCAAAATGCAGTTCCTGTTTTGGAACGAAATGGAGCCGAAGCATACGCAATATTCAGAATTAAAATAGAGGAGTACGCTAAGGTGAGGGTTTCAGTCTCATACAGGTAGTTTAATCTTCACCTAATTATCATGGGGCATTTTCAAGAGATATGAAACGCCGGCTCATGGTTTGATCAGGAAATCCTCCTGCCTAAGCATGGCTGAGTGACGCAAACTACCCACGTCTCTAATAATGGGTTAACGTGAAGGCGATACACATATATGGATGACGATGTCCTCAAAAAGAAGTTTTCACGTTACGCGTTGAGGTCAGCGTCCCTATTAACTTTGTGTGGGGAACAAACTTCACAAGTAAATTATTTGCTTACTGTTCCAGGGGGCATCTCTTAACTTCTGCATTATCAATGGATATTGTTATACGGCTGCTGATATCAACCCAGGCGATTCCATCTACATGTGCTACCCAAACATAGATCCTTTTCAATGGATAAAAGACCTTAGTCTTCAACGAGGTATTGTTAAAACATGCGTCTAGTTAAGTCTATTTTAAACTAGTTTATTTTAAATAATCTTTCGTTCACGGATTATGCATAAAGCTCAAACAATATAATAATATACAATGTAATGTTCTTTAAAACTATGTGTTATGAAGGCAGGCCTATGTTTTAAGGCCCTCCGTTCTGCTTTGTTTACATATTTCAATCCTCAACGTTGTTTAATGATAACAGTTCCTGGCGACGTGTGTATTCCGGGCGAAACGCTTTGTGATGGTATATCTGGTGGGGCTTATTGTGACGTCACAAGTCACACGTGCACCTGCTTCCAAACTCACATCAGCAATGACATTGAATGTACTCCAAGAGGTTGGCCAATAATGTTATTATATAGTGACAGTATATTTACTACCCTCCCGAGCGTTTATACACTCACACTATATATGCAGCTTCGTGTAAAAAACAATGTACGCTTTCAAACAAACAGTGCAAAACCAAGCCAATGGCTCATCAAACACTTTTAACACGCTTTAATATAAACCCAGTAAATCAAAACGTTGGTTTGGTTTCATAGCATTAAACTTGGAGCATGTTTACCAAATAATTATCTACGGATAATATGCATATATATATTTTACTTCTAGTCTGTACATATTCCGGCGACTGTCCAACTTACCTGTCCTATCTCGACTGTATCAACGGCGTGTGCTCCTGCCCCTGGGGCTTCGAACCAAGTAACTCCAACGGTACCTGCATCAAAAAAGGTAAGAATAACAAAACAGTGATAACCTATTTAACTGTTATACAAACGTCGTTATTTAAAAATGTAAAATGTAAATGTAAAAAGGCGGAAATTGACGACTTTGCTTTACTATTTTTAATTCAAATGTTTTAGAAAGTGTGTCACTTTTAATGAAACAAAATAAGCAATGCTGTTTAACGAATTGTGTTTAAAAAGGCATTAACATTATAAAGTACTTTGCTGTAATGAATACTTGTATGTTTAAAGTTGTTGGAAGTACCTATGTTGTAAGAAATAATTGTATGTTTTTTTAAAGTTAGTGGGAGTACCTTAGCTATAATAAATAACTGTATGTTTTAAGTTGTTGGGAGTACCTGCACCATGTTTGATGACTGTATGAACATTGGCGCGGCCCACTGCAGTTTAACCGATGATCCATCCGCGGCATCGGGGCAATGTGTTTGCGATGACATGTACAAGGAAATCGCCGGACATTGTTATCCACAAGGTAATATTTTTCAGAATATTTGAATGAGTATTTGCATCCACGTTGTGTGTTCCTTTGTCAAACATATAACATGTAGCTGCCATTGTTTAAACATATAATAAATGTGGATGACATATGATATGCTTGACACAACATGGCTTATTATAGTATTGAATTATTTGCGTGTTTTATTTCATTTTAGTTGTATCTTTGCGATTTTACACGCAATGGTCAAACTAACAATTTCATGATTTGGGCATGCGCTTTATTGATAATTTGCTTGTTTGGCTCTTGCCTTCAACATTGCTTTACTGCAACCATAATAAAATTAAGTTCTTATGTCTTCAAACCGTAATACAATGAATGTATGTTTAAGTTCATTCTACCTTTAAACCTTTTATTATTTTTATGTAAAAAACAACCCTGTTCGGGATACTTAAAGGGCCGTTAGTTTTTTGTGTGTTACCAATCTCATTTTTATTACACTCTATAAATAGTAAGTCAGATCTAATGAGAACTCAGTTACAAATAACGTGAAACAATCTAAGTATGATTTTATAATAGTGTACATGATAATTGTACCGCCTAAAATGGAGATACTAAAGAACAATGTAGTGCACGTAAAGTAAATATACTTTTATAACTCTTGCTATACTGCTGTGTTTGTCGCAGGCCTACATGACCCGTGCAACTCGACCAGTGGCTGCATTAACGTGCCCAATTCAGACTGTTATCACCAGACAGATGGCAGCGGTTCTGTATGTGAATGCATATTTGGTTTCGCTGAAGATGGGCTTGGGCAGTGTTACGACACTGGTGGTACGTCAACTAGTAAAGCTGTTTTGTTTAATTAAAATATTGTTATGGTGATTACGATAATCAGGTGAAATTCCGTAAAATATCATACTATGACCAAAAACCTCGGTTACCGAGCAAAACTTACTTTCTGGGTTTATTAAGTTATCAAAATCTACCACAATGTAAACATACATAAGAGACAAATTATTACATATAGGTACAAAACACTTTAAGAAAGTTATCCATAAGGAATATGACATGACAAGTACTAAGTTTGATATGACGCACCTTATTCTGTCATTCATTTCTCCAACAACAAATAGTTTTCCTTTACAATATGATAATTCCTTACATTGTGTTGCATCCTCTGTACAGTTGTTAGCAGACCAACGGACTATTATTCCTATAACCATTATTGTCACGAGACGATGAGCGATGCAGAATGTCAGAGCAACCTGTGGTTTCCACAATGTGATGGGCATATGTGCATGCAACGTAAGTATGCGTGTGATAAATACAGATGTTTTAGTCTTGCTTTTTTCCACAAAAATGTGTTGATGATGTTTCCATATAATCTTCGCATCGATGCAAGTCAGGTCATGTAAGTGCTGGCTGACTATACGATTCGGAGGTGATTCTCTGTATAAATTGTGTACTTTAAACATATGCGCATTTTGTACCGTTGATAAAATGTACTTAAGCGACTTAACAAAAGAGCAAAACCCATATCTACTTCTATTATAGGTTATTGTGTAGGGGATGTCTGCCATTCCCCGTTTTTGAAGTGCAACTATGCGACTCTGTATTGCGAACCATGTAAGCTATTCCTGCAATACATTCTTACCTTATTGAATATTTATTCATGTTAAACATAAACGTTTCGAAGCTTGTTAAACAAAATATATTACCTTTTGTAAATGAAATAGCAAATTACAAAAACCAGTTTGTTTAGCTTTATCTTGATTTTTAGGAAAAATGTAAGATGTGTTGGATTTCAGATCTATGTTCCGCCAGCGACCAGAGAGCTTGTCAGCATCCAAATTCTGCTTGTAACGTAGAGAAAGGCTATTGTGACTGTGTTGACGGGTTCGCACTTAATGTGAACAACGAATGTACCCCAGGTAGGGTTTGTGGCTTTGATGTATACTTAAAATGGTACATACGCACATTATGAATGTACCATTAGTTTTCTCACCGTCATTTGATACAATAATTTATCAAACATTATAACTATCAATTGTTATACAAACTACGTGTATATCTATGTAATAAATTCTTAAATTATTTCCCAGTGTTTGGAAAAGACTGCACACACAATAGTGACTGTTTTTCAAGACACAGTAGATATATTTGTTCGGCAAACACGTGCCAATGTGACCTCAACTTCTGGATTGAAAGCAATGGGCTTTGTGTTTCACGTGAGTCCATTAATAATAATCGTCATAATGTAAGAAAACCATCAAATCACTTTAAAGCAATGCTTTTGTTAGATTCCTTGATAATCAGGTGCATGTAGTATTCCAATTTTCTCTGTTATAACTATGACTGGTACATTATTAGCAATCGGTCAAAGTTGTGACGTACCAACATGTGGAAGCATCACAAACACCACGTGTAATCAAGGTGTATGTGCCTGTATGGACGGCTTTGTTGAGAATGACGGGGCCTGTGTTCTAGGTGGGTTAACATAATTTGTATTCGTTGTACGTTTACTTATTCTAAGAATCAACTGCATTTCGTTTCTAATATGTGTTTAATGAATGTATATTTTGAATACATTCAGGTATTACAGTTATACGCTACACATTCCGACAACCTTTAATTTATTTGTGATCGTAGCGAACATAATTGCATTTAGGAAATTATCAATAAACCCCTACAGGTTTACCTTTGGTATTGTATAATTTGATATAATAATCTTCGAAACCTAATAAAACAAATGAAGTTCTTTTGGTTTACTCTCTTTATAGTGTTGTCAAAGGTTTGTGTGTCGGACATCGAGTGCATTGATGGATTCGTCTGTTCCAATGGTTTCTGCAGCTGCCCAGAGGGATTTGCACTAAAATCAATCCACGACGCGACATGTGTCCAGGGTATAATTCGATTTTAAACACATTTCGTTTTTAAGATTTACTATCTTTGTAATGGCTCGTAAAATAACTTTTCTTCAGTGTATTCGTCATAGCTAACAGCACAACGTATACAAGTATATGGCTAAAACATGACCACCACCAAACTGATGTAAAACATATAAAGCTCCTATCCCACACATGTTGCTACATGTATTAACATTTTAAAAATAAAAATTTCATCAAATAATTAAATAACATACCAGGTACATGTATATCAATATACATTAAACTATATTATTGATACGTTTCTCACACAAAGAAATGTCAGTATAGAATTGTTATCGCAAATCTATTTTGGAATAATAGTAAACCGTTCCAACGCTTTATTTTGTAAACATTGTTCTGAGATAAGAATGACCCATAAACGTGCGGCGTTGTTTTGACTCTCGCAAAGTGCGCGGGAATTCTGTTATATTTATAAACCCGGAAATCCTTCCAGGTCCAGAGGACGCGCGTATTTGTTTCAGATGTTTTAACGACAACGATGGATTTCAGTGAAATTCAAAGAAGTATTTTATTGATAATGATTCTCTGTGAAATATCGCT
>Ga0224511_10005384_pt1 | contig 10021 bp, 2 predicted proteins | sample SF_May12_sed_USG_2_FD_169988 | JGI IMG/M metagenome (GOLD analysis project Ga0224511, IMG submission 169988) | Sediment microbial communities from San Francisco Bay, California, United States - SF_May12_sed_USGS_8_1 | ecosystem: Environmental > Aquatic > Marine > Sediment | place: USA... | reverse complement strand
GGTCTTTTATGGTGTATTAGTGGTCTTTTATGGCGTATTAGTGGGTCTTTTATGGTGGATTAGTGGGTCTTTTATGGCGTATTAGTGGGTCTTTTATGGTGGATTAGTGGGTCTTTTATGGTGGATTAGTGGGTCTTTTATGGTGTATTAGTGGGTCTTTTATGGTGTATTAGTGGGTCTTTTATGGTGGATTAGTGGGTCTTTTATGGCGTATTAGTGGGTCTTTTATGGCGTATTAGTGGGTCTTTTATGGTGTATTAGTGGGTCTTTTATGGTGTATTAGTGGGTCTTTTATGGTGTATTAGTGGGTCTTTTATGGTGTATTAGTGGGTCTTTTATGTTGTATTATTTGGTCTTTTATGGTGTATTAGTTGGTCTTTAATGGTGTATAAGAGCCGCTTTTATGGTGTATTTATGGGTCTTTTATAGTGTATTAGCATATCTTTTATGGTGCATAGTGGGTCTTTTATGGTGTATCAGTGGGTCTTTTATTGGGTATAAGCATATCTTTTATGGTGCATAGTGGGTCTATTATGGTGAATCAGTGGGTCTTTTATGGTGTATTAGTGGGTCTTTTATGGTGTATGAGTGGGTCTTTTATGGTCATTTTTGACATAGGTGGACAACTGGGACCATCTAGTTTTGTCAGGGTGGACAACTGGGACCAGGCCATTTTTACATGGGTGGACAACTGGTACCAGATGGTCCCAGTTGTCCACCCATGTCAAAAATGGCATGGTTCCAGTTATCAGTGGCACCAATTGTCCTACATTCCATAAAACCTGTTTCCATCTTTGCCTGCAGGTGAGAAGCCGTTTATATGTGAGATTTGTGGGAAGGGTTTTGAGTGGCGGAGGTTTCTGATGCGACACCTGCTGACCCACGCGGACGTGAAGCCCTGGCAGTGTGCGGTGTGTAAGGCCCAGTTCTGCCAGAAAGGGGACTTCAAGCTTCACATGGCCGTGCACACTGGTAAGTCTTAAGTTGTGTTCTTTTCCCTGGTAGGCATTCATTTCATGCAAACATTTGTTGTCTAAATGTAGATTGTGTTGCTACACATGGCCGTACACACCGGTAGGTGGCGTTGATAACATAGGAGGCATTCATTTCATGCATACTTTTGTCGCCTAAAGGTATTTGGATTGGCTAGGTTTAATAATCAATGAAAATAATTACTCACAGAAAGCCGGCGTGCACACTGGTAAGTTGTGTTGATTACACAAGAAAGATGGGAAAGACACAAATTAAAACTTGTTTCATTAATTTTGCCCAGTTTGCTTATCTAGTATATTCTTAGCTCACTTCAGCACAACAAGCTTTGACATTGCTAAAATTATGCCCATGCATCAACTAACCTGCAAAAAGGATAACATTTCATGATAAAATTATCAAAGTAAAATCAAAGAAAATCTTGCAGTCAGGTTTTTTGTATGAGAAACATTACACCTCCATGTAAATGCAGAGTACCCTAGTATAATTTTGGCACCTAGGTTATTACATGCTTTAACTAAATTTAAATTTAAAAAAACAAAAACCTGTGCTCCACATGAATCAAAACTAATGACCCGAGTCCCCTTTACCTGCAGGTGAGCGTCGTTTCCAGTGTAACGTGTGTGACGTGCGGTTCTTCAGCAAGGGGACGCTGCACAACCACCAGGCTAACGTGCACATGGGCATCACCAAGTACGAGTGTGACCAGTGCTCCAAGAGGTTCTACAAGGTGCGTAGTCTTTCCTGCCGATTGTGAAGAATTACTTATTGCGTGTTTATCACGGTGAGTTCACTGTGATGTATAGGAACGAACCTAAGGCAGAACTGTCCGCCCGAGTAGCTCAGTTGTTAGAGCACCTGACTTGCAAGCAGGGCATCATGGGTTCGATCCATAGACCGTAGGTAAATGACTTTTCTGGCCTGTCTACAAATGCTTCGCTTATGAATAAAAACACAAGCTGGTTCGACCTTTACTTTTTACTGTCTAAATGTTACAACAGCATGTTTATAATTAACATAATCACAGCGACGTAATGTGACATCACACCAAATACTAATTCACAACATAGTCAGCAACACTAGGATTGATAGATCCATATCCTGACCATTAATTTTAAAAACAAACGATTTAACCACAAACATTGTCATGTGTTTTATTTATTTTTTGTTAGCAGCTATCTTGTGGTGAAATTCTTATGGTAATCGCTTGTTTACAAAATTACTCTTGAGGTCTTCTATGCCATTATATACTTGAAATGACACAAGTTGCACAAGTTAAGCAAGGTACAATGACAGGCCAATTGAAGGATAAATGATGTATATTGTAATTGATATCACACCTTTCAACTATATTTAATCTAACAATGAATGGACAGTTCCACAACTGTCAATCATGATCATTTATAACAGTACATGGTCAATTTTAATCCAATAGATTAGGGATATATTGTCAGCTGACAATCTGACCTAGAAAATACAACAGAAAGCGTACTTCCTGTTTGTGATAAACCGTATCACATGAACAATGGATTTCAGCATTTTTGGGCGGAGATTAAAAAAGTGTGGAACTAGGCATTAACCAAGAATTCTTACATGTGCTAGGAGAAGAGATAGAAGGGCCTATCCATATTATACAGCAGTGTTTATTGTGTAACTTTCACCTTACTTAACATTATGCTGTATTTGTATGTATTTTGTTATTTGTGTATGGGCAGGAGGCCTTTTGTACAATAAACTTTGGAATTGGAATTGGAATTGAAGTGAACAGATGATTCTTGTGGCAAAGTTTATCTTGAGGTCACCATTAAGTAATCCCTATTAGAGAAACAGATTATATGGAGTTTGGTCATCTATGGAAGTATGCATTGTTTGCTATAAAAAAAAAATGTTCTGGTGCTATCCATCTGTCTGTAGCCTAAATTTTGTGTCATGCTAACCTCCAAAAGTAAAAATGCAAGAAGTGTAAAACTCTATGAATACTAGGGCTGTGTCAATTTATCAATAAACCGATATGTACCGTTTTTCGGTTATCGGTCTCGCGGCGTATCGATACAAAGGGAAGCAACTCAAAATAAAAAAATGAAAAATAGTAATCTGGGTATACTGTTGTTGTTTTTACAGTTTTATACATTTGTTTTGCATTAACCCCCGCCTTAGAAGTGAGTTCTTGTAACTTCATGGCCTTTCTTTTGATGTTTTGTTTTTAAATGATGAATCATTAAACTGTTTCAAAAAATATCAATGTGTTGTTATATTATGACATTATGTCCCCCTAAATTGATTATATAACAAGGATTTGAACTAAGTTAATCTAAATTCATAATGTTCCCAAATGTTTACCTTTGTATCGTATTGTCAATACATATTGCGTATTGCTTTGTGCGTATCGCAATACGTATCGTATCGGGTTTTTTCCATATCGACCCAGCCCTAATGAATACGCCTGCTCAAACTTGCTCACATGGGTATATTGATGCCCCCCCCCCAAAAAAATAATAATAATAAAAATTCAGTGTCAGGGTCACACTTTTGGTTCAAGAGTTACCAGCATAATTTATATTTGTGGAGGCATCTGTTTCCTATTAATGCATTTCTAGTTGTTGAGGTTCTTTCATTGTTGGTAATCAGGGAAAAGCTGTTTTGTATTATCTCATTTTCTTTGCACCATAAAATGATTACAACATTATTTATTACAATACGTTTTTGATGTTATATAAAATAGTTTTTGCAACTGAAGTAAAAAGGATATTAAAAAGAATAAAAACAATATAAAACTATTATAAAATTTATTATGAGATAAGAAATATTTATTTGCTCCTACGAATGGGCAATAGATCAACATATTCCAAGTGAACATCAAACTATAGTTTAATGTTAAGAACATGCAACTTTTTTACCAAACAAAGCTTGATTGATGCATTTGAACCAAAGTAAATAAAATATAAACATCTTTGGCCTGAGACCATATATTATTATGTCTCTTCTTTAACGAAAGCTTATTAAAATTGCTTTCGTTTGAGAAGAAGTTCTTTATTATAGTTGTTTCCTTTCTTGCAAGCTTAAAAGCAAATAGATGGTATTAATCAGTTTTAAAACTGTTAGATGAAAGAAAATATGTTAATTTTGTGTAAAAATGTATTTAAAAGTCTTTGTGCACTGTGATTCTAGTATGTCCATAATTGTTTATCTTCAGAAATTTACTGCTTGCTCTAGAACAAGGATGCACGATATTGTACCATTGCAGACACTGTTATTATAATAATTATGTCTTAAAATGATTCTACTGTCATGAGATTAAAGTATTACAAGTTTTGTAGAAAATGCTGGCAGTGCAGTGCACTTGAAGGGATGTCACAAAATGTCCAGGACGGTTAACATTTCGCAGCATTTAATTTTTGTATAAACTTGTAATTAACCTATATACAGACCACTTGAAATGGCATCCGTTGCCCAACAAAAATGCAGATATTTACGCTACGCCATAACATACAACGTCATTTGGGCCAATCAGAAGACTGAATCATTTTAGTACCACTGGTTCCTGCCATTTTGTCCGGCATCATCGGGGGTCATTTCAAGTTCTGTCGATACGTTGATTGTGAGTGTATGTACAGGCTCATCGGCACAAATGTATCAAGTTGTTTTTATTGATATGAAATATTAATCTATGTATTAATCCATTTATGAACACATACTTATGTTACTTAAATAGTCCTTTTGTCACCAAATTTTAAACCTTGAACTAAAGTATACTATTTTTGCAGAATTTGCCTGATCTAAGAGCAGGGATCATTTATACCTTCATGTCCATGTACCGATACATGTGTATATGTAATTGTTAATTAATTTTTCCATATACACTTTCATAATTAACGTATGGACAACCCATTTGTCGGACCATCTGAAATGACCATTGGTCCTACTTAAGATTGCATAACGTCATAATACACAACATCATCATGATTTGGTCCAATCAGAACACTGAATCGTTTGTGTATCACTAGCTACTTATAAAATACATGCAATGATTGGAAGGATGTGTATTACAGGCCTTTCCCGAATTTGTCAGAGCATCGCACATCACTTTTTTACGCATTCTGGTGATACCTTAATTATTGTACATGTTATAAAATTGTATTCTTTAATTTATAAATTTAAGACATTCTGTATCTTTACAAGTAGCGAGTTTATGAAACAAGTCCCAGCAATATGGGACAGCCCTTGTTATTTAAATTCTACATGATGATGTTTATTGCTCTGTATTTGTCAATTCAAAGGAATTTTTGTGGTAATTAAAGACAAATTATTATTTTGTTATTGCAGAAATCATGCTGTTTGTTAAGACTTTGTGACTCTTTGTTGATTATTTTCAGTACAGTTATTAACAGAAAATAACATAAATGGCAATATCACATCATAATGCAAAATATAATTTTATAATTTTGGTACTTAAAAGCAAAGATTTCATACTGAGGAAGTTATTGTATATTAACTATTTTGTTTTTTGTTACTATGGAAAATGTCTCTTTTCCTCTTATATGACAATAGATAAATGGTGTATGTTTAGGTTAAAATACTCATATCACAGATAAAATTATGTACATATAATTCATTAAAAATTTGAATCTAGATAGAGATTTTTATTATTAAAATTGGCTTGTCCTAAATAAAATTGTCTTGACATTAAAAAAATTTTCTTAATGTAAAAAGAATTCTTGACCCTAATAAAATTGTCTTGACCTTAATAAAATCATTTTAACTTTTGTAAGTTTTCCATTTCCAGAAGTCGAGTCTGGATGCGCACCGAGTGACCCACTTCGAGGCGACGCTGCAGTGCTCCACATGTGACCGCAAGTTCAAGGACCGCTGCGGTCTGCGCCGGCACGAGCGGATCCACACGGGAGAGAAGCAGTACCAGTGTCACATCTGTAGCCACGCCTTCATCCAGTCCACGCCCTTCTGGGTGCACATGGAGAACAAGCACGGGCTCGACAAGACGACGGCGCGCAAGCGGCTGCGCGAGGTGCAGGAGATGAAGAAGAGGCTTGGGATCAAGACCTCCATCTCAAGGCTTGATGACAGTCCTCAGCTGGCCCAGAGGGTCAAGCCTGGCACCTCTCCTGTTGGCAGTTGGGGTATGGGTTCATCACCCGATTGTGGTGTTACCTCACCTGCTTCTGATGGTGCTGTTGTGAGAGCTGGTGTTTCAATGGCTGGGTCTGAGGTAAAGGCTGAATTGAGAGATGGATGTATGGGGTCTCCAAATCTGCTTGTTGATTCAGTGAGTCCAAGTGTCAAACATGAGATTATTTTAGGGGTGTCACCACAACCGCTTGCCATAAATGAAGACCATGGACGATCCAGTGTGGATACCGTGAAGATGGACATTGTGGAGACAGAGCCTGGACAGTCGGAGGTGGCGGAGATGTCGAGAGAGATGGTGATGTACCGCAGTGAGCCTGCAGGTGTCGAGTTTGAGTACCAGGCCCACTGCCCTCCCGCCCAGGTGGTGAATCTAGTGGACATGCGGTACGGCGGCGCTGATCGCTGTGGCGTCACTATGGGCAATTTTGCGGAGCTGATGAACGTCAAGCCTCTGGAAGGGGATGATGGAGGCACAGCGGTCGTCACGGAAACCGGGCAGTTGTTCTACCCGCACCCACACTATAGTCGCGGTGCAGACGGGCAGACCACGGTCCTCGTGCAATATGCACCATCACCACAATAAAGCTATCATTGGTTATATCAGTTCACTGTCTTATGCCTTTGGAACTTTTGAAGTAGTATTAGTTTTAAAAAAAATGAACAATTTAGCATTCTTAGTCTAAAATGATGTCCATTGATCTAGCCTTTCAAAGAGTTTACTGTAATAGCCAGTTTTGTATGGGGTAAGGATTATTTATGGGAACATTTTCTTCAATTTCAATACAAAGTAGGAATTTTGTGTTTTAATCTTTGTTAAAATCAGAACGTCCATGTTAGGTATCATAAAACTTGAGCAATGTGTAAGTCCCATGCAATTTCTTCATTTTTGCCTTTCATATTACATATGATCATCTATAGTTTGCTGATTGCAAATGCTTATGTTTTATCATGGCGTTTTTGTTGTATTTAATGTTCCAATACTAGTCCTACTGCTGTGCCTTTTTACAAGTTTTGATATTAATTATACCTTTGCAAGTATTTACTGCTATAGAAATGTGTGCTCCTAGTTAATTTGTATATAGTGTATTACCAATTTTTACACCAATGTTAAATTGTGTAGACTAATAGGATTGTCAGATTATTAATATAAATAAGGTGTTCATTTGATATTTTTTCTGTTGTTGTCATGATTGCTTTTCTAATACAAAATGTGGCATTTAACTAGACCTAAATAACATGGCTTGAGACATGGCTAAAAATGGTTGAAGCGCAAGATATACAAGTACAAATAAGTTATGTACTCAAATATATTGTCAGAATAGTGCCTGAAATTATAAGTACCATAAATTTCCGATTTAAGGCCCCAACTTTTGAAAATGTTGTGTATAATTCAAACATAAAAAATAAAGAAAATCTCTTACCAGTTTGGTGATTTATATCCAATATCATTACATTTATGATATCCTTGAATCAAAACTTAAAATGTGTTTGAACAGAGAGAAAAGAGAATCATTTTTATTACGGCTTGATCTTTTATTATTTTGAAATATGTTATGCCCCTGGGGCCGTTAAATAGGGTTTTTATGGTATTATGATTTTATTATAAATATCTGTTTTAAGAACTCAAGGTAACACTGTTTTATTTGTGGCTATATTATTTTGTCATTATAAGGGTAAAAATAACTCTTTTTTTGGTCTCATACATAAATCCCTTTCTAACATTAATGCTGGTTCAATAAATGAATAGTTTAGCCAAAACAACAACAATTGTTGGATAGATAAAGAGTGTAAATTAGATTGTGTTTAGTATTCAGTACTGAGTATATTTTATATACATGTAATGCAATCTTTTTTCTTTAACCTTGCTTTTAACTGTATGATAGTGTTCATTTATACGTTTTATTATATTTTACCATGAGATTATTGTCATATCTGTGCCAAAATACTTTACATAGTTTCTTGATCTAAATCATGTTGTAAATATGTTATATTGTTTTACATACTCTTTTGATGAATCTCTAGTTTTAGTGCATGTCATTGCATTGTAATGCTTGAACAATTATAGCATTAAATACTTTGTTATACTTTTTTGTAGATCTATACATTTTAGTACTTTTACATCAATGTCTCTGTGTATCAATGTTATATTTTCATTTACAATCAGTTTACTTATATCCTTGTGTTTTAATTATTTTTTCAGTAATTTTTTTACTATTTTCATCATAATTATTATAGGGCTTTATTAACTACTGAAATATTAATGTTATATTCATTCATAAATATTTTTTTCTTGTTTTTATCATTGGATGGAAAAATGCGTTGAGTCGTTTCATTTATCTGCAGCTGTTTAATTAAGATTTCAGAAACTTGTGACAGCAATGTGGTCATCATTATCTTACAGAACCTGTGTCGTAATTGTTTTGTTGATTATTATCTTACAGAACCTGTGTCATAATTATTTTGTTCATTTCTTTTATGTCATTCATTTACTGTAATTGTGTCTCTGTCATACAGGATTGTGGTTATTTTTGTTTTTCAAAATCTTGTTTTCAATTTATTGAAACCAATGTTCAGTAATGATCATTTACATTCAGTTCTTTGTGCAGTTAAAACTTTTATTTTGTTAACACAATTCTGTTTAACTTGCTTGTTTTGATTAAGATAAAAATCTGCCAGGCACCAGATTTTCATATTGAAGAAACACATGAAAAAATAGATAAAAAAATCAATTTCATGGAATGGAATTCATGGAAAAAAATGTAAATGACTTAAATGTATGCAGAGTAATGAGACATTGTTTGTGACACATAAATATCTTTCCTTTAAGAAATGTCAGAAGCAAACATTTTTTTATAAAAACTTTAACAAGAGTTCTACCCCCTTACAAGTATGATACATTGTAAATGACCGATTAGATTCAAACCATAGTGATATGACTTTCACTTAATAAGTTATGATTTTAAATGTTCTTCAGTACCATTTACAATGAATGTCCAGCTGGCTATGTGAGCTTAAAGGGATTACTCATAGAGGGGTTTTATATCTACATTAACTTAGGAATCCTACCATTTTGCACTGAGCCATGAAATGGCACAAGTTGCTTGAGCATTTTTGGTACTTGTGTGAAGTATCAAAGGCTGTTTGGTGGATAAATGATGTATACAAATATTGGTTTTGAGTACCACTGACACATTTCAACTGCATTTAATCTAACATTAAATAACCAGTAATCCTTTCACATGTTACAAAAAGAAATCAGTACTGAAGGGCCAATCCATATGTACTATAGTGAAAGTTTGGCTTTCATTGGCAAGATCAAATAGAATTCACTATTGAGTAATCCCTTTAAGCAATAGCATCTGGTTTATGGTCCTCGCAATCCCAGTGCTGACTAATTAATAGATCCATGTGTTATTAACTACCTGATATTCTGACTGTTAACTATTGAGTAGATATTGTATAACCTCAAAGAGCGGCACCTCTAACGAGCGGCTTCCTCTCTTCACTGGCAAAACAATCACCCCTATGCAGTGACATTGACCATGGAAAATGAACCTCCAAGGAACAACACCTCTCTTGAGCAACCAAAATCTTATGTAGTGGCCTGATGTTGCAGTTAAATATGACAACAGTAGATTTAACCACAATGTCATGTGTTATTAACTATCTTGTGGTGATAGTCTGACTTAACTATTGAGTAGATGGATGTGGATCTATGCAGCTTTTTTCTTGGATATTTTCCTGCACTTTTATACTGTTATGTTGTATAGGTCATTATGTTCTTAGAAAAAACATGAAACAGATTACTAAGATAATTATACCCCCACCACAAAATGTGGGGGGGGGCTATACTGGATTCGCTTTGTCGCGTCGGTCGGTCGGTCGG
>Ga0224511_10005383_pt1 | contig 10021 bp, 10 predicted proteins | sample SF_May12_sed_USG_2_FD_169988 | JGI IMG/M metagenome (GOLD analysis project Ga0224511, IMG submission 169988) | Sediment microbial communities from San Francisco Bay, California, United States - SF_May12_sed_USGS_8_1 | ecosystem: Environmental > Aquatic > Marine > Sediment | place: USA... | reverse complement strand
GTGGGTCCATCCTGAAAACTTGACGTTTGCAATAACTTCGCCATTTTCCTAATATTTCTTTATCAAACTTAAAAATTATATTGCTTATGACAGCACGGACATGATCATGCCAAATTATTTAGGTCAAGGTCAATTTGCCAGAGTTTTGCCCCTTCTTGTACTTGGATTTGTTAACTTTTTGTCATTCTGACAAAGTATCCAAGTGCAACACAAGTGTTATACCAAACACCCATCTAGTCCTTGAGCACATGTTTTATATTCCTGACCGCAGACCACCATGGGGCCAGTCTGCTGGAGCTGTTCATCACATCTGGGAGTGGTGAGGGGATGAGGGGCGGGCGCACGGCCCGGGAGGACCCTGCAGCCACCTGGACGTCTGCTCTCCTCCACATGGCACACACACTCAACACCCTCATGTAAGCCCCATGTAGCCTTAAAGCTGGCACCGGTCAAGTATATATCATTTAATTAGCATAGTCTACGAACAAACTTTGTGCCGATTAGTTTTGGATAAACATTAAAACAGAAATCTAGTTATTGTTTTTGGTTAAGTTTAAGCATTATGAGTCGAATCATTGGGGAATATTGTTCATGGTATAAAGAGAGTAGGACATTGGTTCCAAAGTTAAGGAATCTAGTCAGTCATGGTGATCCCACTGTACCATGATGTTCACTACTGATACTGTAAAATCATTGAATTTTGTGGGCTGAAATTTCAAGGTTTACAGACGATGGCCATGTTCATTTAAACTTGAACTCATAATTTTTTTTCAATTTCAGAAAGAAAAAAGTTGCTGTTATAGAATTATTTTGGATTCTAAAATTTGTAGATAGCCCTACCCACAAAATACACAAAATGTCCAATGAATAAGAATGATTTCACAGTATTGTGTGTGTGCCTGTGTTGTCAGGTGGCCGCTGTGTGAGGAGAGTGTGTTTGCCGAGTTCCTGGCCTCCCACTGCCAGTACCTGGCCCTGCAGGCCTACACTGCCCGCCTCCAGCACTGGTGCGAGTACAGCCCGGCCACCCGCTCATTCTGGCAGGGCCTCGCACACCTACACTTTGAGTAAGTAGCCTTTTGGAAATTAACACTTGTTCTAAGCGTTAAGCGACTTAAATTTGTTCAGGATTAGTGGAAACTGGAATTTATAATTGTCAAAGTAGTTGTGTTTTAGCCTAATCACATAGATGCGTGTCAATTGCATACATATAAAGGGACTAGTGGTTTGGCAGTCATCAGTTTTTCTAAAATTAAATTACTCTTTCTCATGTTAGATCTATCTCACGAGACGCTAGTTTGTTTTTACTGTAACACATTATTCAGACTTGTAGGAAGCATTAAGAGTGTACATACCCCAAGAACCAGTCTGTTAATAATGCAAAAAGTAATCACCAAAACGGAAAAACTACCAGATAATTGAAATCAAAGGGATTTTGACTATTTTAATGCGAGAATATCGCAAATTTGCAGTGTTGGCATATCCCTCACCTTCAGCACCATCTTTAGGCATGTACTTATATTTAGAGATTATATTTTATTATATTACTTCTTTTGAATTTAATAAATAAAACAACTGAATTACATTGAATTTGTAACTGCAGTAATGTGTGTGTTGCCAGTGAGCCGGTGAAGGCTGCCCAGTGCTTCAACATGGCTCGAGAGGGAGTGGGGTCCGAGCTGTTCCTGCGAGAGCGCCTACTGCAGACGGAGGAAACCCAGCCATGCAAGCTGGAGGTCCTCTACTACCTGAAGGTGGGTCAACTGAATGGTGGAGAACTGGGCATGTATTCATACAGCACCTTAGGGGAAAACTGAAGTTAAGGGAAAACTTTGGCACTGAATTACAACGAAACTAGAGAACATTGCAAATTTTAAAGATTAAGGTAGGTTGTTGATCCAATTCTATATTAGTCTATGTGAATAAACAGAAAAATACATGAGGGTAACTTAAGTAAATTTCACTTTTCTTAGTATATTTCCTTAGGTGCTGTATGAATACGACCCCTGGAAATCCCTCATGTACCTTAGGCTATGTTTCATTTGTTATCAATGTATTTTCAAACTTAACTTGACTTAAATTTGGCCAAATCAAAAATGGCTAAATGTAATTTTTTGTCTGCCAGATAACTACAATTTTATTGGCAATAAACCTTTTAGGCTATTGGCCAACGGATTTATGTGCTGAGACAACAGGGTTTATATATTTAAAAACTATGGTGTATGTTTTGTAATATGGTTTCTGTGTGTTCCAGGTTATTCGGCAATTTGAGGAGTTTTCTGCCCCTGATGTTGTGATATCTCTCGCCAGAAATGCCATCGCTATTGCAGATGATGATGATGAAAACTTGGTCAGTACATTGAATGTAGCCTGTCTTTGTTATCATGAACATGTTGCTTGTCAAATTAAAACCTCCTTAGAAATTTGGTATCTAGAGCAAAATTGTGAAGAAGATGTTAACTGAAAATCGTTATACACATTTAAATGTGGTTTTTTAGAATAACATTAAAAAATCTAAATCAAATAGCAGTTTCACTTTATTATAAATTTTCATTTTAGTCGTAATTGGTAGAATAAATGTATATTGAATTGTTATTGTTGTTTCATGCTTTCCCACATTTGTCCGAGCATCAGATATCATTTCAAGCGTTCTGTTGATACGTTATTTTCCATGATCACACCTTACGTATTTCTCGTGCAGCCAACACTGTGGTCGAAGGTGTTCAAGTACCAGCTGGAGCTGGGCCACAACGAGGAGGCGTACGCGGCCATGATCGAGAACCCGGACCCGTCGCGACGCAAGGACTGCCTACGCCAGCTGCTCATCTGTCTGTGTGAACGCGGCGACCTCCAGGCCCTCGTTGACTTCCCATACATTGACCTGGAGGATGAGGTAGGTGATCACTTAGGCAGAATGTTACTGCTAGTTTCCCCATACAGGATAAGCTTTTTTGGGGAATCCCCTTTCTCTGAGATTATATAAATATATAAATAATATACAATTATATACATTGTACAACTCAGTATTTCAGTTTTTATGACAAAGAAAATTTGTATATTGATATGCCATAATAACATGTTGCAGGATCAAGGTTTCATTTGTTGAGCTTTCATTTTACCTTTCTAATATATTAAATCCCAATAATTAAGAACTTATTTTTGTTTAACAGAAGTAAAAATTCGGGGACATTGCATGTTAAATACATCTTTGAAAAATGGTGCTGCTGTGTTTGTTGAACAGTTGTAGAGTGATTGTGTTGGGCTACAGGTGGAGAATATACTGACGAGCAGAGCGCGATGTATGGACTTGACATCATACAACTACTACGACCTGCTGTATGCCTTCCACATCTTCCGCAACAACTACAGGAAGGGTAGGTCAATTTACATCTATATAAATTGATGGTAGAGTGTCAGTCTCCCACTTCCACTCGAAGGGAGTTACCCAGGTAAAAGACTTGAGCATAAATCAATCAGCTTCTGTCAAGATACTATTGGTATCTTTCATGTATTCCTGGTGTGGATGGGAAAGTCTCGAGGGCGTAGTACAGCATAGGAGGAACTCAGCAAAATATATGCAATTTCATGAATTAGAAGTGCACGAGAAATCGCATGTGACCTGTCTTACATATGGGGTGTAATATAGTTCTCCAGCACTTGAAGTTGTTGAGGAAATTCTTGTACCTTGTGCAAGAAAGATTATTTACTTCAAACGTCAAAATAAAAATTATATTAAATATAGACAGTTTATTTTACAATTGATATACTTAATTGATGCAGACGGTCAACTGATTCCTTTATTCCTTTATGACGTATGTATAATTTCCTAGAAAATTTAAATTTTCTGGTCTTGAACTTAATAGCTACCAGTATTCCTTGATGAATCATAACAAGGCCAAGGTTAAAGCTATACACTTGCCCTCTGTTGTATGGTGTGCTCATTGACTGTCGGTTGTACTTTGTGCTCCTTGGTGTGTCTGCAGGAGGCAGTGTGATGTATGAGCACGGAATGCGGCTGGGTCGGGAGGTGCCAGGCCGGGCGGGGCTACAGAAGCAGGCGCAGTGCTACCTGGCCGCCCTCAACGCCCTGCGTCTGGTGCAGCCACAGTACTCCTGGATCGTCAAGCCCACCCTGCCTCTCCATACACAGGTGCCCACATGGTTGTCATGTTACGTTGTGTGATGTAACATACTTGCAGTAAACTTAAGAACTTTGAAGATGAGAAATTACATGCAAAATTACTAAATTAAGTAAATATATTTTGTTAGGGTCTTAAATTTGTGGTCCTATGAATAAAATGATTTCACTGTATTCAGCAGCTGAGAGCTTGTGGGAGGGTAGATAATTATCTTATTGGATACCTGTGCTGTAGTGTGTTTGAATGTGTTTACAGTTGGCCGGCGGGGATGGACACTATATGAGGTCACCGAAACATGGACTGGACGGGCAGGAAATGCAGCAACAAGGTAAGTCTTCAATCATGACAGACTGGCACAGGTTTTCATTTGTTGAGGATCGAAGCATTTTGAATATGATGTAATTGTGTTTATAACTTCAAAACTTACAAGATGCTTACATCCTACTACCTGATTTTCCTTAAAATATTCTTCAGTCTTGTATAAAAAAAATGCTACTGTTATTAATAGTTAGTAATTCAGTTAGCCTGACTAACTGACTACTCCATTACCTGCTATATTGTAGGTTTTGGTGTTTGGGATCGTGGAGATTTTGACTATCCCATGGCTTGCTGCGTTGTAGGTTCAGTGTTTGAGATTGTGGAGATAGCGGACATCGAGCGTGAGTACCTTCTGGTTGACGCGCGACTCCGACTGCTGGCCCGCGACCATGATGACCATCTCGCTGTCGGTAAGCACACTGTACCGGTCTAGTGTAAGGCGTACGCACACTGTACCAGTCTAGTGTAAGGTGTTTACACGCTGTACCAGTCTAGTGTAAGGTGTACACACACTGTACCAGTCTAGTGTAAGGTGTACACACACTGTACCAGACTAGTGTAAGGCGTTTACACGCTGTACCAGTCTAGTGTAAGGTGTACACACACTGTACCAGTCTAGTGTAAGGTGTACACACACTGTACCAGTCTAGTGTAAGGTGTACGTACACTGTACCAGTCTAGTGCTTGGTTGAGGCACACTGTACCAGTCTAGTGCTTGGTTGAGGCATAATGTACCAGTCTAGTGCTTGGTTGAGGCACACTGTACTAGTCTAGTGTAAGGTGTACGCACACTGTACCAGTCTAGTGCTTGGTTGAGGCACACTGTACCAGTCTAGTGGTTATTGTACGCACACTGTACCAGTCTAGTGGTTATTGTACGCACTCTGTACCAGTCTAGTGTAAGGTGTTTACACACTGTACCAGTCTAGTGTAAGGTGTACACACACTGTACCAGTCTAGTGTAAGGTGTTTTCACACTGTACCAGTCTAGTGCCTGGTTGAGGCATAATGTACCAGTCTAGTGCCTGGTTGACGCACACTGTACCAGTCTAGTGTAAGGTGTACGCACACTGTACCAGTCTAGTGCCTGGTTGACACACACTGTACGGGTCTAGTGTCTTGTGGTTGTTGTTACTTGGTACCAGTCTAGTGCATCAACAAAGTTGGAGGTTCAAGTTGCATCTAGCAGACTGTTTTCATTCATGCATGTCTGATTACATTGAGGTAAAACTAGTGACTTGAACAATTTTATGAACAGTATTACAGTTCTTTCCAGGTTTTCATTTAAAAAGGTGCAAAAAAGGTGTTCACAATCTACAGGTAAACTGACTTAATAGGTCACCTGCCATAAGGAGCAAAGTGTAAATCATCTCAATTCCTTTTTTGCACACCTTTATAAGACAATCACCTCTCTAATGTAGATACCAGCCTGTCTATTTCATCCAAGCTTATAGATTGTCTCTATTGATAAGCCTATCCATTGTTTATCCAATGTATGAAAATTCTATTCACAGACACAGTGATTAACAATGTTCACTTATATCAATTTGCAGAAATAATCAAACATATTTCTATAATATCTAGCCTTTATATTTGTTTAATATTAATAAGACTTTTTCAAGAAAAAACCTAGTACATTTTTTATGAATTGATTCATGTTTTTCATATCTGGTTATGCAATAAATGTAGATAAAAATTAAGTTACTGTGAAATCATTTTTATTTGTTGAACATTTAATTTCCTGTAATTCATAGGTTGGACAATCAACAAATAAGATTCCAACAATTTTTTTATTTAATTAAGTGTTTTTTGTATTATTTGAAAATCCATAAACTTATGTGTCCATGCACATTTCCATCATAGTCAAACCACAAAATCAAATGATTTCACAGTTTTGCAGGAACAATTCTTATTCTCCCCCTACCTTGCAGGCAGTGCCCAGGGCGCGGACGAGGTTGTGGGTCTCCTGGTGAAGGCTGGCATGTACGACCGGGCGGTGATCCTGACACGGGCGTTCGGGCTCAAACTAAACCCTGTCTTCGAGAGTCTCGCACTCAGGTGGGTGCTTCGATGGCTGAAGATGGCTGTAATGAGTTGGATTGTATGATGATGAGAGGGTGTTATGACACAGTGAATGATACCTTGTCTGCCCATGTCTGTCATGAGGTCGTTTCAGTGACCTTGTTAAACCCACACAAATCAAGTTGAAGAGGGGTTTATGTTGGAGACAATGTCGCTCTGCCCTTGGTTTTTCCTCATGTTATGATAGAGGCTTGTTTTATGCGATTGTTATGAAACTTTACACATGTAATCTCATGACAATGCCAGTAGATTAGAGACTGATGTGTGTACACTATGTGTGATCGCATAACCTTGTATGTGTCTCAGGTGTGTTCCTGCTTATGTAACTGATGTACCATGTCATTCTGCTTCAGGTGTGTGAACCTGGCGAAAAACAGCTCGTACCACATGCGAGGGGACAACGACTACACGTCCCAGGCCTGGGACTGGCTCAAGACGAACACCCTCACCCTCACACACATCTCTCGTGAGTCGAGGTAAGACGACCACTATCACACACATTGATCACTTTGTGAATATTGTAGCGAATACTTCTTAATGTACAACAATGATAAAAAAAATCTGTGTGACCACATAACCTATAAGAATAACCTAAAACAATATTTTGTGGTTATTATTTTAAGTGTTACAATGAGCCAAATGAAAAACTGTAATGTGTGTATTGCCCAGTTCATCAGACGAGGCGTGGCAGCTGCTGCAGCAGTACCTGGCGCGCTACGAGGACTCGGGCAGTCGCTACCACCGATGTGCCGCCGCCAAGCTCCTGGCACACGGCTTCACCCTCCCGGCCTGGCTCGTTAACTCATACAAGGTACCAGCTTACCGCTACATTACAGTGTAGAGAATCCCAATAGTTTTAAGGCTTTCAATTAAATTCACTTAGACTACTCTCTGTAAATCATGACATCAATGTGAATAGGAATGTGTGATTTCCTAAATTAACATTAACCCATTTGAGTGTTGTGCTGCAGCCTTGATATTTGAGTGTTGTGCTGCAGCCTTGATATTTGAGTGTTGTGCTGCAGCCTTGATATTTGAGTGTTGTGCTGCAGCCTTGATATTTGAGTGTTGTGCTGCAGCCTTGTTATTTGAGTGTTGTGCTGCAGCCTTGTTATTTGAGTGTTGTGCTGCAGCCTTGTTATTTGAGTGTTGTGCTGCAGCCTTGTTATTTGAGTGTTGTGCTGCAGCCTTGATATTTGAGTGTTGTGCTGCAGCCTTGATATTTGAGCATTGTGCTGCAGCCTTGATATTTGAGTGGTGTTCTGCAGCCTTGATATTTGAGTGGTGTGCTGCAGCCTTGATATTTGAGTGGTGTGCTGCAGCCTTGATATGTGAGTGTTGTGCTGCAGCCTTGATATTTGAGTGTTGTGCTGCAGCCATTTTTGAGTGTTGTGCTGCAGCCTTGATATTTGAGTGTTGTGCTGCAGCCTTGATATTTAAGTGTTGTGCTGCAGCCTTGATATTTAAGTGTTGTGCTGCAGGCGTTGAACAGTGCGGAGCTGCTGCGGCCTTGATATTTGAGTGTTGTGCTGCGGCCTTGATATTTGAGTGTTGTGCTGCAGCCTTGATATTTGAGTGTTGTGCTGCAGGCGTTGAACAGTGCGGAGCTGCTGCGGCTGTACATCAGTCACGATATGCTGGAGGAGGCCGTGGGGCTGTGTACAGAGTACATGGACGCCGTCACTGACTCTCTCAAGGGCCAGGACAGCCAGCTATTCTCCCTCAAGGTGAAATTTCACCTATATGTATTGCACATTAGGTTAAATTGTAAATGTTAAAACAATTATTTGAATCAGTAGAATTTGTTGACAATGTTTGCTTAAAAATAAATGTGTAATTCACAACCATAAATTAAGCATATGGATAGAGTCTAGAGTCAAAGGTCTGGACTGACTGGCCACTGTTGTGTTACAGGGGTGTGTCCAGCCCCAGCCACTGAGCGTGTGGCTGCCGTACTCCAGTATCGACCTGCTGCTGGCAACGCTACACCAAGCCACCACTGAGTCCCACCACGATCAAACACTAGTACAGGTACACTGTCATGCGTTAATTAGTGTGACCATTGCTGTCCTTTGGACGCATTTCTAGTTACAATATAATCCTGTGTCAGAGATGCTGCTTGGGGACTTTGTCACATTTTGTGACAAGTTCTAGTAAATCATGCATTTAAAAATTGCAATAAATGTTGTTTAATGTTAATCCAGCTTTATAACATTGTTTTCAGCTGTACCAGAGTTTACGGGACAGATTGACAGTATATACAGGAAGAATCCACAGTGTTACAACAGACATTCGCAGAGCTGCAACACAGCATCCAACCATACAGAATGTGTGGTGACAGATACAATAACATCAGTGACATCCAACATACACCAGGATGATGAACATGCAATATCTGAACAATGTTATAAAGCATTACAAATGCATGGACAATGAATGTTTCAGTATAAAGCATCTTTATGAAGATGGACGAATAATTTCACATTCAGGGTTGTTTAGTTTACCATAATATTGTATAAACGTTTTCTCAGGAAACTATTCAACATGGTGCGTCGTTCACATCATTTTTGCTGTCCACAATGGCACTTTAAGAAATTGCTACCTAACAAGAATTGAAAAGGTAGCTCCGTGGTGTTGTCGTTACTTAAATAATGTACATGTATATGAAATTATGAATGGTTCAAAGATAAACAAGAACAAACGAATTCAATTTAGTGGAGAAACAATATGCAATAGATGTTTTATTTATATGTATGAACAATCGTGTATAAATGTTAGGTCTCAGGTTAAGATACATTAATGTTGTTTGTTTGCCAAGCATTGCAACTCAAAGACACATCGGTTACCATAATAATGAAATGCAGCTTTTGAATTATAATGCATATTGTAATAAACATTTTTGCTAGAAAGTTGTCGTTGGCTTTATGGAAGAGAGGTTTGATGATCATAAGTTACATCATCCGGTGTTAGGTTCTAACTTTTGAAGCATAATTGTGTCAACTGTGTTTTGAAAAAAAACTTGTCTTAAACTGGGTTTTCCATGGGTAATACAGTGTGAATAACAAATGTGATGTCTTCAACATACCAGGGCTTTAGCAATGTTCTATCTACTATGGTATTCCTTTTGTGTTAGCTGGCGTTATTTTATCGTATTTTATAAATATGACTAGTAATATAATTTTATATACCGGTATGTCATGTAAAAAATTAAGCAAAATATGCATCTTCTTGATCTGTTTAAAAAAACAAAACTGGTTTCTTACCGAGAACAGAATATTTTGTAAATGGGTAGATCTGAACTTTAATTATAACAATGAAACAATGTGAAAGTGGCAAAACAGACATACATCTTTAGAGGTAATTTCTTTTTAATTCCAAGTCTGGTCTGAGCATCAGTTTCAATGTTTATCAATTTTTAACATATCCTTTTTAATGTCTTTTTGTGGCAAAGCCATGAAAACAATTTATTTTTCAGCACAAAT
>Ga0224511_10005382_pt1 | contig 10021 bp, 3 predicted proteins | sample SF_May12_sed_USG_2_FD_169988 | JGI IMG/M metagenome (GOLD analysis project Ga0224511, IMG submission 169988) | Sediment microbial communities from San Francisco Bay, California, United States - SF_May12_sed_USGS_8_1 | ecosystem: Environmental > Aquatic > Marine > Sediment | place: USA... | reverse complement strand
TTTAAACTATTTACATTCAAGGGGGATGATCTGTTACAAACGCAACACAAATAAGACAATAAATGGGACATTTGGGACATAACTGTTCATGAGGAAGATTTAGGGTGAACACCAATCAACCAGGGCATTTAATGCTACTACATAAAAATTATCATGTTTTGCCACTTCCAATGACAAAAATAATTAATGGTGATGGGCTGTAGTCAAACAAACTAATGAAATACAATTTTCCTGTATTAAATTTTAAAACAAGAGCCGGTCGAACCGGGTAATGCTCCCCGAATAGGTTTTGGACACAGAGAAGTAATTTGTCAAAAATGGTTGTAAAATCTGACTTCAAATAACAAAGTTATGAGCTGAATACAATTTTGTTGCAAGGTCATGCTGTGACCTTGACCTTCAAGGTAGCAACCCAAATGTTGTTCGCGACACATCGTCTCACTATGTTGATCATTTCTGTGAAATAGATTTTAAGTCTGACTTCAAAAAAGGAAGTTGTGGGCCGGACACGATTTTGCTGCAAGGTCATGCTGTGACCTTGATCCTCAAGGTAGCGACCTAAATATTGTTCGCGACACATCGTCTCAATATGGTGCTGAATTCTGTGAAATAGTTTTAAAATCTGACTTCAAATAAGGAAGTTATGGGCTGGACACGATTTTGCTGCAAGGTCATGACAATTCGTTTTTCCGCCATCTGGATATTCCTTCTATACATAATGGCTACTGCGTTAGTAACGCAGTAGATTATGCAAAGAAAAACGATGTTTTACCACTGTATTTGTTAACTGAATAAGGGGTCAGTAATAATAGATTTCTCCACTGAACATACTTGACCAGTATTTACCGTTATTTTTTTTTATTTTTTTTTTGAGCATCTGAAGAACAGCTGCTTTAAGACATCAAATGGTGACTTAGCAACTGACAGTAAAGCTAATAAACATCAGCATTTGTGAAAACACATGAAAAGGGGTAATGTTTAACAACGGAAATAAAACAAAATAAAGAACAAACGAAACTGCTTCATGCAGCCGGAAAACAGAGACAATCTGAGCCAAAATATTGCAAGATATTCTTTAAAGACCCTGATATAAATAAAGTCGGAACTTGAAACTGATCATTCTAACATTGCATATCGGGTATATGAACACAGGTTAAACAATCCTGAGAATATGAGACTAAAACGTGACTTCACAGAATTTCTTCCTTATAGCAGAGACCTTGCGAAAGCAAAATAATTTTTTGTCTTTAAAACTTAATAGGTTTTACCTAATTTTATGAAAAATAAGATGCTTCATATGATTTTGTATTCATTCGTCAAAAATAAGGTATACTGTTATCATAATGCATCATAAATCCAAAGGACAATGGCTTACAAAGAGGAATTTATAAATGAAAGCCCTAATAAAAGATATTTTACACATTAAATAACCAGCCATAAAAATAGACTTCTTCGGGCCATAGTGATTTTTTGTGCGATTTTTTGGTACATTAAACTTTTGCTTTAAAATCTTGAGAATTATCACATATGTTCACCTTGTTAAAAACAATATTGCAGACTTACAGTAAGGGTGAGGTTGTTTTTTAGCCTTCGTTGTAACTCCGCCAATTCATGAGTTGCTTTCGCATCTAAGTGGGCCTGGGACGTATCTATCCCTGGCAACAAAAACAGAAAATACGAATATTCATGAGGTGTGATTGACGACTAAATGGTTGAGTAAAAATAACTTCAAAGACTTGATTTAAAATGTAAAATGTATATTTTTCTTTACAACTGCTTATGTGAAGGTAAAATTTTCCATGTTTAACAAAATATATTAAAATACTTTTTTTTTATTAAGAACTTGCAAATTTGTTATTGATTGTTTATAAGCACATTACAATAAAATGCTTTATCTACATATGAATTTTAATTAAAATAAGGATTCAATTTGGGACCCAACTTTCACTTCGTCATAATGAAGTATTCGTCTTAATGAAGTTCGCCATGATGAAGTTCAGCTGTATTAACAACCCATCTGTCAGAGAATTTGATAATTATGGTGTTTGGTCCAACAATAGGCAGAAATTTATGTAACACACAACTTCATTTGGGCCAAAATGAATTGTTAGTGTATTTTTGGCTATGTGCACATGCAATGTTTGACATGACATGCTCTTCCCACATTTGTTGGAGCATCAGACGTAATTTCAAGTGTTCCGTCAACGTGTCAATTATAACCCTTTAGTGGCTTTACAACAATAAGTTGTACCAATAACAGACTTTAGAGCACACACGAGTGTTCCGGTATCAACTCACGGTTGTGTCTGTGAGTGCTGGGGGTCGGGGCAGGGGTGACCATGGGCTCCACCGTGGCAGGGGGCTCATGGACCGGCCGAGGTCCACAGTTCCACTGGTAACCACTCTTCACCGGCACCACTGTACAACACAGACTTTCGATTATTTTAGGATACTTGCAGGCCAAGATGGTCAAACTGGCCAGTGACCTTCTGAAGTAAATAGGGCACAATTCCCTTAAAAAATTAGGGCAAAAATAGGGATAAATGCAGAAAAATAGAAATTTTTCACTTTTGTTTCGACAAAACAGGGAATATTTTTTTTCTAAAGCGGAAAATTGCACCGCGATTTTTATGGATAAGAGTCATTTTACTCATTTATTGGTGATTATAAATATATTAAAATATACATAGTTGAAAGCAGCTAGATGTTAATTATCAACAAACAATAATAATTTTATGTTGAAAATCAGGGAGAAAGACTGTGTTCTTTTCTCTGATTTGATAGCATGACCCCATATAAAAGTAGGGAAAATGAGGGTTGTTACACAATTAAGTAGTCTAATAGAGAAGAATTTGACTCCAGTGAAAAAAGTAGGAAAAAGTAGGCAATGTAGGAAAATTTGGGTCTGCTGGTTAGCCTGTCTTAAGCAAAAAAATAGTTAAAGGTTTGGTAAAACTTTAGAATCATTTCTTAAATAACACAATTAGGTGAAATTAACGATGTTTACCTTCTGCGAACGAAGCAATCTTGGCCTTGAGAGAGTCGTCATCGTAAACAAAGCGTGTGGCGCGGGCAACGTCCTCATCCATCTACCGCTCACTCACAAAGTGCTGCAAGGTCAATGTACGCACATGTAACATATATATGGATAACGCACAGACAGACATTTATATTCATACATCAACTGTCAACGTGAAGAGTCAAGAAGTAAGATATAGAAAGTAGATTTCTTTTATAATTTAGCGAAGAAAGTTTAAAAAGAAATATTAAATGCACTCCAAGCCAATTTATTTTTCAATGAAGCAGTTTTGCAACTGTATTTCATATGTTAAATATAAGACAGTCTTAGGGACAAGTTAATATTAAATACTAGTTGGTTATCTTCAAAATTGCAATGCATCACTAACACTAAAGTTCATTAAGTTTTTAAGATGAGGGACATATCCAAATCCCAGAAAATGAATGTAATTTTTTTTATAAAAAAATATATTCACTAACAATTATTGGCAAAAAAGGTGATTCTGGCTGTATGAATGTGGGATATTTCAATCAATATCACCAGATAAATAAAATTCCTGCCTAATGGGTCCTAATGACACTGTGTTACAAGGCAGGCCATATGTGACCATATATGCCAGACATGTAGTTGCATTACATTTCTTAAGTTATGTGTAATGCCCTGTGCTGCATTACATTTTTTAAATAATGGGGAATGCCCTGTAATGCATTACATATTTTAAATAATGGGGAATGCCCTGTAATGCATTACATTTTTTAAATAATTGGGAATGCCCTGTAATGCATTACATTTTTAAATAATGGGGAATGCCTTGTACTGCATTGCATTTTTTAGATAATGAGTAATGCCCTGTACTGCATTCAATTTCTTAAGTTATGGGGAATGTCCTGCACTGCATTACATTTTTATTAAAAGTAATGCCATGTAATGTGTACTGTAATGATAGTAATAGCAGTACATGTAATGCCCATGCCCACATTACTTTGACGAAAGAAATGTTTGATGGTGGCCTTTACATACATTACAATGACAAATATTGTTGAGGTTAGCTGAAAAGTCGTCCCGTTCGATCTTTTCCTTCAACACGGCCGCAAGTCCCTGGCGCCGCGTGAACACATCCTCTGGAACACACAAGGAATACATCTTCTTTCATGACTATTGAATAAATATAAGAACTTACAGTAAAAAGATAACCGGTGAAATTTAAAAAGTTATCTTTCTACTGATGAGCCTTACTGATGACGTCATTTAGCACAGCAGATGTGGGCTGAACAAGGAATCAAAACAGTGTAAAATTAATGACAACAGTCACAATTAGCATGAAAGAAACAGAACATTTGTTGAATTTAGCATAAGATCGTATTTTATTTCACTTTGTGATTCCGGAAATGAACATTTTCAATCGTGGCTATGCCACTCGTGAAAATATTAGTTTCCGGAATCACTTGGTGAAATAAAATGCGATCTTATGCAAAATTCAATAAATATCCGCTAAATCATTCTTCATGTTACCTTGCATTGTAGGGTGAAAAGGACTACTTTTTGTATGTGGCCTCAACCATTTTATTCTCAGGTAAATCGTTTGGGCCAAGGATGAATCTGTTGTGCATAGCTGGCTAAGCACATGTGCAACGTTTGTAACATAGCGCATTACTGGGAGAACTGGACATCAATTGTTTAATTGTTGACTCTTAATTTGTTGCATTTGTATAGATGTAGTGGTTTTATTATGCCGCATATTTTGTAAAGTCAGAGTTGGTATCATATCAACATTCTGAAAACAAAAAAATGAGATACAAAGAAAGCAACATATGGCACAAACTGATATGTTCCATTGCGATAAAATAATAAAGAAAAACAATGCATACATAAGTTTATTTTCACATTTGAAGCATGAAAACCAGTGTGTTATTTCACGGCTGCCTGCCTTTCAGGTGATACCCCAGCTGGACCACCGGGACATAGAGCTGCATACAGCCATACCCAGTATCGTGTGTCCGTCCGACCACATCGCCCAGGTGTGCGACCTTAGGTGGAAGTCAACGCCCGCCGCTCATTTATAATACCGTTCATTAGGACAATCATAATGACAATAGTATTAAAGGTTCGCTGGAATGACACTATTTGATTTCTGTATGAATTGCTCTGTCCCCCAAAAATACAACATTTGTTTAAATTAATAAAAAATGTTATTTATTTAAAATGTTTACATGTAGTTTTTATTGTTGTACAAAATAAAATTATGTTTAAATCGTCATTAAACTTCTTAAAAATATGTCTCAGTAATGTTTTGACACAAAAGCAAAGCTACTTAAAAGATTCACTAACTTAATTAATACTCAATTGTAGACTGATGGTTTTAGATATTGTTTCATGTTTGGGCCCAGTCATTTCTTAAATGATAAGTAGCATTAAAATGATTTGAGTCAGCATGGAACCTTTTCATACTGAGCCAGCATGAAGCCGATCGCACATGCTGTCTGAAAGCCCTCGGAACTAGAGTGTATCCAAGGTACGGTATGTGTCATCATAGACATTATACATCATTGATGTTCAGGTCTCTAGTGTCATTCAAAACACAAAAAGCCTGATATTTCGCGAATGCCAAACACATTAACATTTAATATGATGTTTTCATGCTCGCAGTGGTGTTTTCGTATAACTGGACACGTTCTTTGTGGCAAAGTTGTCGAATTTCATATACAATATAATATATATGTAGAATATGTTTGGTGTTTGGAGTCGGTAACAATAGACTTGGTTAAAATGTCGAGTCTGAACGGGACACTTCAAAATACTGATGGGTATTGCTGAATAATTTGGCTTCCCTTTAATGGTATGTCAAACCCATAGGATTTATAAAAGTAAAGTACAACGCGTCCCAGCGCCATACGTGTACCAGGTACATGTACATGACAAGCTTATTGATAGTTTTACTCCATCGCCAGCGGAAACTGCCGCCACTGTTTTGTCTGTTTCATGACTGTTTCATTTATTCGCTTGCAACTTTCTGAACCAACTACGTTAGTACATGTTACAATGTGTCATGTCTGTATAGGCGGGACTGGACTGTAACTAGTTTAGTTTTGCATTATTTTGCAGATCAGAAATGGTTGCAGCCTTAAACAGGCCTCGTCTTCAGTAAAGTTGAATACAATTGCATTTTTTTTCAAGAACGCACTAACTTAAGATACAATAATTTTAATCATACTAGCTTGATCTGAGCCAGGACGGAACCTTGTCGTATTGAAACATTATAAAGTCAGTTGCATATGTTCTCTGAAACGCCGTTAGTACTGGATCCGACAGGGAAAGGTATGCCTTTCGCATGGATTCCACACGCTGTTTCTTCCACGTGGCGAGCGTCCTACGGTCCGTGTTAGCACGTGCTTGACTGATGACGTCAACTAATTGCCTGGCGAACTTCGTGATTTCCTTCTTTGTGGCGTTCGTGTCGTCACGTATAAATTGTTCTGGAATCGTCACCTCACTTGCCAGGTATCTGTTATACTGAAATACTTTCCACAAGCGCTCTGCAATAATACCTAAGGAGAGACACTTATTGGCAATATTTCCATGAATAGAGAGCTTATTCCTGATGTCAAAATTATATTCGACTAAATCTTCCACTTCCGTCATCACGTGATTTGCCTGTTTATTAACCGGAATTGTTCGCAAAAGTCCGGAGCTGGAGCTGGCGAATAAGAGCTCGGTATCACTCGTAAACGATTCCGCCTTTCCGACCACATCGAACTCGTGCTTACACGGGTTACAGCTATATAAAACGGGTTTAAAATGTTCGTTTAGTACAACCTCAGGCCACGTTCCGTTGACATGCCTAAAATTGTACAACACAAATTCCCTAAACGTGACATCATGGCCGCACTCTATAGACGCTATATAGCACTCTTGAACCACCTTCCTGCCCATGTGCCAAAAATCCGGCAGCACAAACTTGTCCAGATAGGCGGACTACATCCGCGTGTATGGGTCACGTGCATACATGAACTTAAGGGCGGGACTGAGCGACGGTTACTCGTCACCGTAGTCATAGAGACGCGTCTTGTACAGGTTGTGTGTCCGGCCGTAGTGGACGTCATACCGGGAGATGTTGCTAGGAAACTGTATGTCCCCGTGCTCACGCTCTAGAAATCTGAAACAAAGTACAGACTTAAAGTGACGATGTACGATCGTGTAAATATCTATGTGTGATTATGTAAATAATTATAAAACTCAATAATCATCTACTAGTACTAGTATATAGAAGACACAAAGCGTACTGTTTATTAAACCGAATGCCGAAAATGCGTATTAAGAGAAATTTTATAAAAATTATTTTGCTACTCAGCAGAGTAACCCAGATCCCGGGTTTTAGTAACGATGTCTATCTGAATGTAGACATCTGTTTATGTCCGATTATGTATATTAAAAAACTAAATAAATATTTATATACTAGAAGACACAAAAGTTATAGTACTTATCGTAATACCTAATAATGAAAAATACGTATGTAGAGAGGTTTTTACTTTTGAAACAGTATTTTGCTTCTCAGCAGAGAAATCTCTATCTGAATGTAGACTTTTGGTTGCAGTCATCATTTTTAATCGATACATATCGTGTATAATTTTTACGTATTTTACAATATATTTCGCTGCTATGTAAATATATTTGATTTAATTTGACGACAATATACCATTTTCTATTGATATCTTTACAAAATAGTTTAAAATTTTTTCGAACACAGCCCCTTTAAGATAGAACGCGCGGATCCGAAAAGTAACAAAAGCGGGTCCAGTAATCATCGTCATTGTTTACTTAGGACTTGTTTTATCGATACAAAAACAATAACTAGTGAATCCTTTTAATGTTTAATAGCAACGCAACTGAATTACATGTTAGACATTTACTTTTTTCTGCTGTTGGGTTTTCATCAATCTTTGTTTGGCAAGCGTGCTTATCTTGATATGACTAGTATGTTCACTAAACGTCCCTATAAAACGCATATTGATTCCATGGCCCAGTATATTCATCGATAACGAAATCGCCTGTGTGGTAAACTAATGGCACTTATAACATTAAACTTACCGGTATGCTTTGGTGTTAAAGGTTGAACTAAATATACATAAAAGATATCAATCTTTCTTCGTCCAATCCACGGATAAACTAGCGTATAATTTATTAAAAATGTGTCAACCACAGTAGTTTAATTAAATATGTTTTTTATTGATTTTACGAGGTTTTCAGGGTACCCTCTGAGTTGGAAAAAGTTGTCGCCAATTTTTAGCACTCTCGACTGCTCTTTCTAGATTGACTCATCTTGGAGGTTTTAGAGCCGCGGTAACCCAGACCTATCCTGATATACCTTCAAGCGCTAAGCAAGGAAGCATCATGTACCAGTTTTACATGTACGTATCTGGAATAGCGCGACCAGGGATTGAACTCAGGACCTCTCGCTGAGCCACGGCTACACACATCGTATTTGGAGATAGTATACATGGCAAGGTTAATTAGGTTACACAAAGGGCGTTAAAGTATGTCCCTTTCCCTTACCCAGAACCCAGCGTTATAAGTATATTTGTGCCGTCGAGTTGTCGTTTGTTCATTTCAGACAAACTATTTAATTGTTTTCTTTACTTTATACTTGCAAAACATGGTTTTCAAATCCATAATATCCAATTGTGCAAATCTGGAATATTTAATGCAAGAACTTGTCATAGTTTGTAGTGTTGCCAGAACTTTCCAAACAGGGACAACTAAATATTTAAACACCCTGCCTGCACGTTATATAGTGTTGTTTAATTGTGCGTCCTATAGATTTTGTATACCCGTATAATACAGCTTTATCATAAAACCTTAGTGCACCCTTCCCATAGGAGCAGTCTACAAATATCTGGATCACCCACCTGAGTACACGTTTCCAATACGTGCAGCCGACCTTAGGGACCACGCAGAAGGCCAGAGAGAAGCTGGGGGACACCCACATGTTCGCCTCCGATGACACGTACTCTAGCTCGCGCATGCGCACACACGTCTCCCAGATGTGCGACAGGCGCTCCTCGTTTCGTGCAATGGCCGCAGTTAGATTAGACTCGCAGAATTCCTTGAAAATACTATTATATAAAGTATAAGACACCTTACGTTTACAAAAGTTAATCGTGTGTGATTTTTATTATAAATGTTATAAAGATTATATTAATCAACGAAACGGATTTAGTTTTGTTGTTGTGTTTTTCTTTCCTTTAAATTGTATTACGGAAAAAGGAAAAGGTTAAGGAGTTTATATTCCATAAACCCAGTCATTCACACAAATACCTTCTTTTGTATAGTTTTTGTCAGGAAATCATATAAAAATAGAATACAGCAAAACTGTCAGAAGTAACAGTTAATAGACACATACAAAATTAATATAGAAAGCTCAAAAGGTGTTTCGTAAATTATTATTTAAACAAAGATGGTCAGTTGAAGGAGTAATAGAGATACCTGGATTTGACTGCTTTGTAAAACCTTTACTGGCCCTGAAAAGAGATTGATGGACATATCGACAGGTTGACCTGTTAGAGCTAAATTATCATAGGTACACATGGTAGAGCCATGTATAAATACAATGAATAATAAGAAGAAATCCGAAAATGTTCTCTAACGTTTAGCAGACTTAACATTTCTTAAAAAGTAGAATATGTTAAAGGTGTTGATGTTTTCTTTTGCGTTATACGACAAAAATAGGCTCACTTAAGACCGGCGCCCGGACTACCGCGCTCGTTGTCACAGGAATATCAATGTCCACGCGCTCGTTCGTGCAAGGCGCGTTCCTGTATGACGTCATCAAGATAACGCCAGCCACAATACTTCCGGCCACCAGGATGGGCACCCAGCGCAGCCTCGGCACCGGAAGTCGGATATGTATGTGACGCATATGGCCGTCATTTAAGCGCTTCCCATCTAAACAACATAAAAGTCCCCTGTTTATCTCTCAGAGGAGGAATCCGTGCCAAGTTGTTAAAT
>Ga0224511_10005381_pt1 | contig 10022 bp, 9 predicted proteins | sample SF_May12_sed_USG_2_FD_169988 | JGI IMG/M metagenome (GOLD analysis project Ga0224511, IMG submission 169988) | Sediment microbial communities from San Francisco Bay, California, United States - SF_May12_sed_USGS_8_1 | ecosystem: Environmental > Aquatic > Marine > Sediment | place: USA... | reverse complement strand
GTTCCACTCCTAACAATAATTAGTGCTGTACCAATACATATTGCAATCGCTACCTCAACTGCAATGATTATGATTATAACGTTAATATCAGTAATAATAAGGACAAATGAACGAATTAATAATGGAACTTTTGATCTTTCCTTTCTATTAAATCATGGATTACCACTTGGATTGGGATCTGTAATTGGTGCTTATATTGGTGCAAAGAAAGTGAAAAAAATTGATTCGAAGAACTTACTTACTGGATTTTGGTTAATTGCATTGATTGCATCATTTAGAATGATATTTGATGTAATTTTTTGATAAATAAAAATTATATTCTAACAATTTAGGGTGGAGTTTGACCAATTACTTTTATTTTATTACCATTAGTTTCTAATTCTTTCCAATTTAAGATTCTTCTTCCATCTACTATGAGTTTTTTAGGTCTAACATTAAAATCTCTGCTTGTTAGATTCTTAAATTCAGACCATTCTGTGATTAGTATTACTACATCTGTTTTTTCAAGTAGCTCCTCAACGGATTTACAATGAATAATATCTGGTAATGCTTCCCTTGCAGATATTTTGGCAATTGGGTCATATCCATAAATAATCGCACCTTTTTTCATCAATTTATTTGCAATGGTTATCGAAGGTGCTTCTCTCATGTCGTCTGTATCTGGTTTAAATGCTAATCCAAGAAGGCCGATAAGACTTCCTTTAATCTCTATTTCCTTCTCAAGAATTTCGATAATTCTTAACGGTTGGTATTGGTTTACTTCTAAAGTAGCTTTCAATATTTTACTTTCTTTATTCAATTCCTTACTTAGATAATGCAATGCCTTTACATCTTTGGGAAAACAACTTCCTCCAAAACCAACTCCTGCTCGTAAAAATTTTTCACTTATTCTAGAATCTGATCCCATTCCATTTGCAACATCAGATACATTGATATCTAGTAATTCACACATATTTGCTATTTCATTGATAAATGATATTTTTGTTGCCAAAAATGAGTTGGCTGCATATTTTACCATTTCTGCTGCAGAATTGGTAACTTTTTGAATTGGACAGGTAAATGACTGATATAGGTTATTTACAGAATTAAAGGATTTATCATCGATTGCACCAATAACAATTCTATCTGGATGTTGAAAATTCTCTAAAGCCAGTCCTTCCATGAGGAATTCCGGATTCATTGCTAATCCAAATTCAATTCCTGCAGTTTTTCCACTTTCTTGTTCTAGTAACTGCTTGACAATACCATCTGTAGTACCAGGTACGACTGTTGATTTAACAACAATAGTTTTGTATTCGCTGGTTGTTTGTAGGAGCTTTCCTAACTGAATTACTTCTTCTCTGATATATTTGAGGTTTATTTTTCCATCTTCCGAGCTTGGTGTTGGTAGGCAAATAAATATCACGTCTGAATTGTTAAACATGTCCTCTCTACTAAGTGTCCCCCGAAGTAGTCCTTTATTTACCACAATTTTTAATAATGAATCAAGACCTTTTTCATATATTGGAGGTATTCCTGCATTAATTTGATTTATTTTATCTTCTAATACATCAAGACATGTAATTTGAAATCCTAAATTTGCAAAAGACACTCCAGTTACCAAACCTACATATCCAGTTCCAACAATCCCGATTTTACTCATAATAACATTATTAAATCTTATTTCATGTATTTTAAATAATTTTACTGAATACTAATATAGCAAACAAATTCTTGATTATCTTTGTTTTAGAAAATTTCATAAGTAAAGTCCACTGGATTTAATGATTGTTTCTGCATTTTCTAAAACAATTTTTTTAATGATATTTGGTGGTAGAGGAAATTTAGCAACATTATCAACATTTTCCCTAGAGCTAGGAACTCCTGGACTTGGAAAATCACTACCGAAAATACATCTATCTGCATATCGATTAAACCTAGGAAAATATTCCTGTATAAGTTTAGGAGGGATTCCTGCGAGATCCATGTATAAATTCTTAAATTTTGACATTAAAAATTCTGCTTCCCTCATCCAAATTGGTCGACCTCCATGTGCCATAATAACCGTCATCTCTGGAAAATCAATGAGTATATCTTCCAAAACGAGTGGATTTCCAAATTTTGATCTTGCTTTAGGGAATATGGACGTACCAGTATGAAATATAACTGGTATTTTTAGTTCTTCCATTGTTTGATATAATTTTTCCTGTGCAATTAATCCCCCAGTGTAGGCATTTGGATAGATTAATTGATGAGGTCCATGAACTTTTAATCCCATTAATAAACCCGATTCAAAATAATTCCTCATTATTTGATGTGCGTCTTCATGGAGACCTGGGTGAATTCCACCAACTGGAATTAACCTTTTATCAGAGTCCTCACAAAAATTACTTACCCAATCAAGTGTGCTCAAATCATAACCCATAACTCTTGGGCTTTCATAATTAATAATCCAAGATCTCTTGCAATTGACCTGATCCATCATTTCTAAGAGTTTTGTATTATCATTTGGATTATCCAAAAATGATTTCAACATAGGGAATTCATTTAGCATAATCAATTTTATCTGCTCATCTGTTTTCAACGGATCGTGGAAATGTATGTGACAGTCCACATATTCAAAATCATTCATTGTTAATCACCTTCTTTCCATCTACCCATTTATAAAATCCTTGACCTGACTTTTTACCCAATTTTCCAGATTTAACCATAATTCTCAGTAATTCTGGTATTTCAAAAGCAGGTGATATTTCCGAGGATTGTAAATATTCAGCAATTTTCAGTCTAGTATCTAATCCCACATAGTCTGTTAATTCTAATGGTCCCATTGGATGTCGATATCCTAGGGTCATGGCTTTGTCAATAGCTTCTGGTGACGCGATATCTTGTTCAATCATCCTTATTGCCTCTAAACCGAGTAATACTCCCAGTCTTGATGTAGCAAATCCTGGTGAGTCTTTTACTTTTATTGGTATCTTACCTAAATCCATAGATAATTTCCAGATAATGTCAATAACATCATTAGAGGTGAATTTGGAATATACAATTTCAATTAATTCCATTATCGGAGGAGGATTAAACCAATGCATTCCGATAATCAATGAAGGATTAATTGATTCTATAGATAATTCCTCTAATGATAGAGATGAAGTATTAGAGGCAATAATGACTGTAGATTTGATTGATTGTATCTTTTTAATCATCTCTTTTTTTAATTCTAATTGTTCTGGTACACATTCAATGACAATATCTGCATGTTGTAACGCAGTAGATAGATCTGTGGAAAGACTAAGTCTGCTCAATATTTCATGAACATCTTGTAAGGGAAATACATTCTTTTCTACTAATCTTAATAATCGGTTTTCAATACTTTTTTCTGCCTTTTGAACAATTTCTTCAGATATATCAAGTAGTTGTGTATTGAATCCTGCAGTTATACAAACCTGTGCAATACCACTTCCCATTTGACCAGATCCAATAATTAATACTCTCATAATTCTTTCCAGTTTGGTTTTCTTTTCTCAATAAAAGCATTGACACCTTCTTTATGCTCTGCTGTTGTAAATGCAATTCCCTGAGTAATTGCTTCTATTAATTGTTCATCAGCTAGTCGATTTTCAAATGCTCCATTTAAGATATCCTTAGATAATCCAATGGTCTCAATAGGTCCATTTGCCCATTCATTCATTTGGTTGTATACCTTCTCCATTAATTCTTCCTCAGGGTACACCTCAAGGACAAAACCATATTCCCTAGCTTGATTTGCATCAATAATTGCCCGTGAGAAAACTAATTGCTTTGCACGTTGTAGTCCTGCATATCTGGAAATAAAATATGCACCTTCTGGAATCAAACCAACATTTCCATATGCAAAACCGAATTTTGCTTTATCCGAGGCATAAGTGATGTCACAAGCTGTAGAAAGAACAAATCCTGCACCAAAACAGATACCATTTATTGCAGCCACAACAGGTCTATTTATTGATCTAATTAAGTCTGAAAGCCTGTATAAACCATTGAGTAATCTTGACTTTACATCTAATGCTTTTCCAAGACGATTTAACATTCCCTCAACGTCTCCACCTGCAGTGAATGCTCTTCCTTCTCCAGTGAGAACGATACCTCGTACAGTTGGGTCATTTTTTATCTTACTAAATTCATCATTCAAGGCTAATACAAGTTCAATACTAAGTGCGTTTAACTTATCTGGTCGATTTAATGTTAGTGTTACAACATTATGCTCATTTCTGTTTACTTTTAGAACCATATGATCCTTGTAGAAATAAAATATTATAGCGTTTTTATATTTCCATCTTATTTTATCTCTTTTATTAGTTCGCGTGCTATGATTATCTTTCTAACTTCTGTAGTTCCTGCACCAATCTCTAGTAATTTCGCATCTCTAGCAAATTTTTCAATTTTGTACTCTTTCATATATCCATAACCACCAAGTATTTGGATCGCATCAAGTGCATGTATGGTTGATTTTTCTGATGCATGCATAATTGATGCACACGATTCTTTATTTGCATTATGATTTGTTTCGATTTCTGATAATGCCCAGTAGACAAGGAAATGTGATGCTTGAGTTTCTGTGTACATATTGGCGATTTTTTCCTTAATTAATTGAAATTCATTTATTGGTTTTCCAAATTGATGTCTCTCAGAGGAATATTTTAATGAAATATCTAAGGCTGTTTTTGAGATACCAAGGCTAATTGCAGCCAATACTGCTCTTTCAATAGCAAGACCCGACATAGCAACACTTCTCCCATTATTTACTTGACCAAGTATATTTTCTTTGGGAATAGCTACATCTTCAAGAAATATTTCACCTGTTAAAGAACCTCTCATACCCATTTTTTCCATTGGTTTACCCGTAGTGACTCCTTTCGTATTCATCGGCATGATGAATGCAGTTACGCCTTTACCACCTGCAGAAGGATTAGTTTTTGCATAGATTAGTGCAATATCTCCAATAGGTGCATTGGTAATAAATGTCTTTGATCCTGATAAAATATAAAAATCACCTTCTTCTACTGCAGTGGTTTTTAATCCCATCGCGTCCGACCCTGAATTAGGTTCAGTAAGTGCTAGACACCCAACTTTTTTTCCTGTTACTAAATCTGGAACATATTTTTGTCTTTGAATTTCATTTGCATTTCGAAAAATATTATCAAGACATAGGTTTGAGTGTGCTCCTACGGATAAAGCGAAAGCTGGAGAAATTCTTGATAGTTCTTCTAAAATAATTCCTTGTGTGATGTAATCAGCACCAGCACCTTCATAATCTGGATGGATGGTTGGACCTAAAAGACCTAATTCACCTATTTCTCGGAATAATTCTAGAGGAAAGTAATCTTCTTTATCCATCTTTTCTGCTACTTTATCCAGTTTTTCAACAGCAAAATCCCTCACCGTCTCTTGTATTATTTGATGTTCCTCAGAAAAGATATTCATTAATGTTGATTTAAACCATCCATATATTTTGGTTATCTTAACGTATGTGAATAAATGATCTCTAAATTAAAAATAGTAAGATTTATTCTTCTTCATCATCTACTACATTAGGAGAAATGTTTAGGTTAACCATATGTGTATCTGTGGAGTGAATTTGTTTCAAATCAGTTACTCCTGGTTTGATTAATGGTGTATTTCCAACCAAACCTCCCATTTTCTGTCTTCTTTTTTCTCTTTCTTCCTCTATCATTTCATCATAATTGGTCTTCCATATCATATACAATTGAATTACAATAACACTACCGATAAATGGAATTGACCAAGTAAACTTTTTATCTGGATTGTAATCCATAGCTGCAATTAGTAGATTAGAAATCCAAATCAAAACTATTATTGGATTAAATCGAAATACTTTTTCATAATCTGACATTTTCCTTATTTATTATCTCTCTCGTCATAAATAAAGTAAATTATAGTTCTATTTATCCATTATTTTGAAATTTCTAGATTTAATTTCGGTTGAAATAATAAGCTATATTTGGAAAGCCAACTAAACCAACTATAACCGAATAGTGATGATTAATGATTAATAAAATTAGTGAATTATCCGACCTGATAGGAAAAGAGGTAAAAATAGAAAGTTGGGTTCTAAATATTCGACGTCAAGGTAAAAAATTATGCTTTTTATCCTTATATGATGGAACCGCTGAATTACAGGCTACAGTTAAGTTGAATAACGTCGGAGAAGATAATTTTGCAATTACTAATGATATATACAGAGGAGCTTCTGTTTCATTAATCGGAACTGTGGTAGAAGATACTAGATCTGTTGGTGGAATTGAATTACAAGTATCTAAAGTACATATTATTCATCCATCTTTAGAGACATTTGACCAAGAAATAACTCCTGAATCAGGAGCTGATGTAAGATTAACAAAGAGACATATAGTGATTAGAGGCCCAAAGAGTGCCTCTGTGCTTCGACTTAAAAGTCATGTTATAAAATATCTAAGAGAATATTTTTATTCACGAGGCTTAGAAGAAGTTGTACCTCCATTAATAGTTGAAGCACAAGCAGAAGGTGGTTCTGAATTATTTGAAATCAAATATTTTGATACTCACGCTTATTTGACTCAATCTTCACAACTCTACTTGGAGGCTGCAATATACTCATTGAGAGATGTTTTTTGTATATTACCATCATTTAGAGCAGAAAAAAGTAGAACTCGCAGACATTTAGCTGAATATACACACGTTGAAACTGAACATGCATACATGGATTTTAGTGGATTACTCGATTTTCTAGAGGATATGATAATTCATGTTATAACTCAGGTAAGGAAATATGATTCAGATATACTTGAACTATGGGAACGTAAATTAGATATTCCTGAAAAACCATTTCCAAGAGTAAATTATAATGATGCATTAAAAATTCTAAAGGAAAATTATGATATTGATATCCCTCATGGAGAGGATATATCTGATGCACCTGAGAGACAGTTAGTTGAACACTTTGGAAAACCAATAATTCTCCAGAATTTCCCAAAGAAGATGAAACCATTTTATCATAAAATTGATCCGGATGATCCGAACATAACAAAATCTGCTGATTTTCTATTTCCTATCTGTGGAGAACTAATTGGCTGCGGTGAAAGAGAAACAGACATTGATTCTATGTTGAAGAGAATGGGTCAAATGAATCCACCTGTAGATCCTGAACATTATTATTGGTATCTCGATCTTAGAAGATATGGGTCTGTTCCGCATTCCGGTTTTGGTATGGGTTTGGAAAGATTAGTGCAGTGGTTGCTTGATTTAGAACATATCCGAGATACAACATTGTTTCCTAGGACATTAAACCGCCTTTCCCCATAAATCCTTCAGTTTATTTATATAGTTAAGTTTAAAATCTAGTTAAACACAAAAATAATCATTTTCCATCATAATAATACAAATTACAGTCTTTCCGATCTAATTTCAATAAATGTATAAATTAGTAAACGAAATGAATCGTTTGTATTCTTGAAAAATCTCTCCGTCCTTAACGAGTATTTTATAATTCGTTTTACAAATATCATCTTAGACTACGAATTTTTTAGTAGTTGGGAATTAAAATCATTTTATTCCAAAGGTGAATAATCTGGCGTCGGAAATGGTACAAGATTTGGATAAGACAGAAGCTCGTGAGCAATTAAGAAAGCTAAGAGAGATAAAACGTAATTTAATTACGCAAGTTAGAGAAATTGAAAAGGAAAGAGCTGTCTATAGAGAAAAGCGAGAAGAAGGAAACAACCAAGTTAGAGAGTTGTACAACAAAGCAAAAGAGGCTAGAAAACACAGAGATACAGTCAATGAAGATGTTAAATTAAATAAAGCTTTGAGAGATTTGAGAAAAGAGGACTTAGATAAAGCAAAAGGCAAAGTAGAAGGCCTTGAAACGACAATTAAGGATATAGATTTCAAAGAAAATAGCAAAGCTAGAAGTAAGAAAAGAAATCTTTCTCGACAAATACGTGATCTTGAAGTTAAAATCGAAACTAGTCCTACAATGCAAAAAAAGAGTGAAGATGAGATAATTGATAAAATTGGTAAACTCTCCAGTCAAATGGAACAAATTGATGTTGTTGATGAAAAACGAGATGAGTTGAGAAATGCCAGGAAGAAATTACGGTCTCTAAAAGGAGAACAAACTGCTCATCATAAGGAAGTTAGAAAACTAGCATCTCAAAGTCAAGGTTTTCATGATGAAATGATTGAAAATATGTCTGAAGCAAAAAAAATTCGTTCAGATGCAGATGAAAATCACAAAAAAGTTATCGATCTATCTGAGAAAATAAAAGATATTAGGAAAGAAATAGCCAAAGTATCTGCTGAATCAGACAGGCTGCGAAAACTCCTTGGTGAAGAAACTATTGTTGAGCGTAAGAAACGTAAGATCAAGGAAGAAAAAGAAAGGCAAACTGAAATTGATACCAAAGCAGAAGAAATTCTTGAACGATATCAATCCGGAGAGAAACTTGGATTTGAAGAATTCAAGTTATTAATCAGCCGTGGGATGTTAAAAGAATAAAATTAAATTTATAAATTCAGAAACACTAATCAAGGTCTAATTTAACACCAAGTAATTCTTTTTATTTATAAACATTTATGAAACAATGATCTATATTGACTATCTATAAATGATAAATGTGTATATTTTGGACGCGCTGAATATGTCAACATTTAGAGATACAAAGAGATCGACTAGTATTGCACTTCTATTATCTTATTAAGTTAAATCTATTTCTCTGCAGATTCAGATTCGGTATTTTCATTTATTTCTTCTTCTATATCATCAAAATCCCATGATTCAGGTGGAGGTGTAGTAATCATTGTTATACCTATCCAAAAAACAATTGCAAAAACACCAGCTGTACCAACATAAACAGGTAATGCTATAGCCAAATATTGTGTTTTGGGAAAGCTACCTAATAAATTGTCATCTATTAATGGATGCAGTAATAACCACCATAATTCTCCTAGAATTACTATTGCAGATATTAAAGCCATTATCATACCTATTATTTTATCATTTTGAGCCATAACTATCACTTGGAACTATTTATACAAAGAACCTAAATTTGACTTTAACACTCAATCATATAAGAATTGTTAAAATACTATTGGATTTTATAAAAGAAAGGTACTTTTATTAAACACTTGATTCTTTTTTCTTAATATAATAATGAGTGTGGTGTATTAACAAATAAATTAATAAAATGATCTAATTAATTAAGATACGTGTTGTTATTGATAAATTAGGTGCCAAATCAATGATTAATTTAGTTTTATCTTCAAAGAGCAAATTCATCAATTTTATATTCTATAAGTTAGCTCAGTTAACCGTTATACTTAATCAACAATATTTCATTCAAATTATTTGATCTGAAGTAAACCTACTATGGCTCTGACATTGTTATAAAAACTAGAACTCAATTTCCTACTAACTCCTAATAATCCACAAAAAATTGAGAGAGCGAAATAGATTTCTTGGTCCATAATTCAAAGGCTGCAATGCAAGTATTAATTAACACCAAATCTTCAGTTAATGTTGCCTTTCCACATTTTTCTGCATATTCTATGAGGAAGGACTTATCAGTAGCTCTACTCTCCAAATCACAAACAATTGAGGCATTCTCTATCAGTGTAATAGGTATTGATATTACAGTTTCATATCCTTTTTCAGGTTTATAACAGTTTACAACTAAATCATATGAGTCACTATATTCATGCTCTGCTGGTAAAACCTTAGGAAATTGTTTTTTAATTTTAATAAATTCATCAACTTTGGTTGTTCTAATTACAATAAATTCTGCAGAATCATATAGACACTGAATTATAGATGAAGTTAGATAGTTAATTTCTTCAATGAATATTCTCTTAATTTTCTTAATTGAAAATTGAGAAATGGATTTTTTGATACCACTTATATAGCTATTATATCCCGTTATACCCGCTTCTTTATTGACAATAACATTGCAAATTCCAGTTTGGATGATTGAGATATCTTTTCTGTTTATTCTAGTAATTACTTCCTGCTG
>Ga0224511_10005380_pt1 | contig 10022 bp, 8 predicted proteins | sample SF_May12_sed_USG_2_FD_169988 | JGI IMG/M metagenome (GOLD analysis project Ga0224511, IMG submission 169988) | Sediment microbial communities from San Francisco Bay, California, United States - SF_May12_sed_USGS_8_1 | ecosystem: Environmental > Aquatic > Marine > Sediment | place: USA... | reverse complement strand
GCGAGCGGAGACAGCCAACTACTTTTCAGCCAATCAGAACTGAGAAGATGAACACCACCGGTACTAAAATTTTCACCAGTGAGTGGGTACTATTTGGTCGGCTGATTATTACAATCTGAGACGAGACGTCTTGACTGTGTGCTGTTCGCCTGCTTTTATTACACTCAGACGCCTCATTAGTGGGAATATCGAACGTCTAGCACCGGGCGAATAGGCTTATTATGTCACTGTCAACTGTTGGTTTTTACATCTGCTATTTACAAAGAAAGCAGTTACCAACCTGGCCCCACTGAAACTTTGTCATTGGTTATTTGCAAGTCAGCCCGTCATTTTTGTTAGTGTAATCTACATGGTATAATGGGAAGACTCCGGAAACCAAACAGAATTGTAGCGATCCAGATTATATTATGTTGTTAGTCCAGGCTGAACTACGGCGCATGCGGTGCATCTGAAGCCATTCAGATTTGTATCTGGTTTTCATAATTAGCTTCTGATTTTCTGCCTGAATCAACGACAGCGAGAGCCCGCGTTTCGACTGCTCCTGCGGCTCACTGCAGACGGGCACATTTTGCCGAAGGGGGGTCTGGCGAAGATATGAAAAGTCAGATTCGCCAGACCACATACGCCCATCTGATCCCAGTATTAGCAATTTAATTGAAGGAGCTGCCACGCTCAATGATTGACACGCTTTTGGGACTGTGTTGGCCTGCATGGGGGCAGAATCCCGTATCTATGGTAGCAGGAGCGATTATGATTTTTACAAAAGCGAATATTGGTCAAATTACTGCTATAAATAGTAACCTAGTGATCTTTACTTCCTTGGAAAATAGCGTACAACTCAAAATTGCCGTAAATTCAGGCGGCTGTAAGAACTAAAAAGTACTTTTTCGTGCACATTTTGTCTATTCTGACTGATCTAACTTCCGAGTCTAGAATGCAGTTGCTCGAATTTGCACCAAACAATAGGGCACAAGCGAGGAAAACAGCTGTGTATTTTTCCTAAATTGAGTTCTTTGAATGCTATGAAAATTGTAATCAGTATGCAAACCAGTCAGAGCTTTGTCTAGGCTTCCATTTGATCTGGGTCTCTTGGGCCTACTTACTCATAGTAGACTACAGAATCAGAAAACAAGTTAAGGCACATTTTGTGTGTCTTTACCGTATTACATTGATAATGGTCTTAACCCCATTAAGACACAGTGTGAGAGATTGCGCGCTCAGGGATTCTGATGCCTTGACCTTATCTCGCATTTAGTAGCGATGCTCACATCCACTATGTCAGAACCAGGATAAAGCAAAACCTAGATAAGATTGATCATACAATGGATTTTAAAGATACTAAGTGGATTAAAAAAATTCTCTGTCCCGATCAAGGGCATAGATGTGCTGTTGAATAGGGCCTATGAACCAAAACTAGAGTAGGCAAAAAAAATAATTTTTAGCTGAAGCTGGGAAAGAGCTTATTGAGAAGCCAGCGCCACAGATGCCTAGCAACTCTGGGGCAACAATCGCGTTTCGATCAGTGACATAAAGGATGTCACTGTTTTTATGGTTAATATATGCTGCAAAATCTTCTAAGGCGTACATGGTCTGTGCGGGCAGTTATGGCAAGCACCTTTTTTTAAAACAAATCTACGAGATTTCGCATAAATCCTGGCGGCATATTTGGCGGCGCCAACTTCTTGGTATGGGGCCAACAGGCCCGCTTTCCAAGGGCAAATACCCCAACTACAACAGAAGAACTACAATCTTTGAACTAGTTGGGTTTCAATGGCATTAGACTTCTTAATCATCAAATTCATGTCATGTTGCTTCCTTCAGTGACAGCGCTAGGTTAGTCTTTTTTTCTGTATAGTCTAAAATTGTTGAGTCACCATGCATGAAAAGTCTGAGATGTAGCAGCATGCCTAGTACCACGTGTAGGTAGTTTCTGGTTCTAGAGTCCCTGCATGCCTAGTGGATCCCTAATGCTTGTTGCTTGCATATGAATGCGCAATACTAGCCTCTCATTGTAAATTGCTGGCATGGCTTCGAAACATCCAACCATTGGATGAGGGTCAAGATCAATGTACAGTCGTCAAGGATTCACCTCTCCATTCTCATAAAGATTAGTCGAATTCTCAGCGGGTGACATGTAAAGACATTGCTGAGGTTGACTAACCGGCAACCTCTCAGGACCGTTCAGTCTTGTAGCACACGCTTCACATTGAATCAATGGGCGCCCTGGTCAAAGCCAGCTTCTACTTTGTCAACCCTGTCCATCCTGGAAGTTCGGTGCTATGGTATAGTCAGGCATTCATTGACCTGATTGTTGTGACTGAGGAAATAGGAAAGATTAGTTTCAGACAGTATAATACGTTTGATTGGTTTGTCCAGGGCTTACCCAGTTCTGATAATTTATTCAGAGCAAAGATCTCTTGCTCTATGAATACTTCCGCCGCTATAACTTTATATGAGGCCAACATGTGCAGCTCCTTCTGTAAGCAGACATGGAGGTTTAGATCAAATTGCTAACCCAAACTGAGATCTGTAGAGAGATATGGGTGAGGTCTTTACCTCTGATTTACCTTACAAACAACAGCATGAGTTACATCAAACATGATGGTGACAGCATGCAGAGCTGGTCTGGTAGTGCTGTGATTATGGTCCTCCCATCACCTAATAATCCTAGTCTGTAGCAACATTCATATCACTGGCCAGAGTGACAAGACCTCTGGTATCAGTTTCAAACACTTACAAGAGCTGCAATGTTTGCAGGAGCAGCAGAACGTTGTTCCAGGCCGTAGGCCGTACGCGGAAGCCGGCAGGCAAGGTTCACAGCAGGACCTGGACCTGCAATAAATATATAACTGGGAGTTGCACCATCTCAAATGCAGCACGAAATGTCTCTGAACACTTTAAAATATAGGTTGTGAAACATCTAGAAATGGTGATCTGCTGCCTGAGCAGGATAAAGCGATTCAGTACAGATAATTAGAGGTGCAAGGCACAGCAAACTAAAAATGAGAGCAGGACAGCGTATGTCGAAGCTTACCATGCATTACAGCCCTAGGAGCACTAGGCCGACTGCCTCTACTACCTCTTGGCGACCTGTAAATAATACAGAGGTCACTGAATGACATTTTATGACAACTAGCGCAGAAGCTAGCTGCAATAGGTCATGAACCTGAATTAGACAGTCTATAGAAACAGAAACCTAGGGCGGCATACTTTTCATGCGACATGTCATTAATTCGGCCACAAATAATGATTACCTGTATGCTGTGTGCAGACCTAGTAAATGCTGGCATAAAAAAGTATAGGATCCAATCAATTTGTTGCCATGTGCCCCAGTAACGGAGTGTCTTGAGAAAGGAAGAAAGGAGACTCACTGCGATGGTTGGATAGGGGGAAGTTCGCGCAGACTGGTGCGTCTTCCCTGCACCAGCTTCTGGGATATTATCTCCATGGTTGCATTCTGCACACCAAGCATCGACATGCAGAATAATCGGGTCTGCTGGGTGGGCTGTGATGGCACTGGCATGCCGAGATGGCTTTTATATACATCTCCTTTGCTATAACCTTCCAGTGTGTTCAGAAAAACATTATGATGCTACAAAAGCAACAGCAAGGCACTCAATCAGCTTGTAGTTGTCGTGGGTCTACAGATGCGATTCATAAAATAGGCGTGTTAGAAAAGGTATTGATATTATATCACTAGTTTTATCGAATATAACTCAGTGGAGAGACAACTTACATAGGGCAGTCGAAGTCCCGTACGTGAGCAGAGTTCACACAGGGAGAGAAAGAGGATAGCATGAGAAGCTGTAAAGGCTAGTGATGTCTTGGCCAACTTCTTATCCCGGAATCCATCTGTCAATAGTAACCAAATCATCCAAATGTATCAAATCCTAAACCATTCTGAGTACCCATACAAAAAGAACAATATCAAACCCAAGTGAGAAGAGGCGGAACCTAACAGTGGTAAATGTGACGTAGTTTTATGGGCTATGATGAGCATGACACGCCATCTTTAAAAGCAGTTTTATTCGCACAAAAGGAGCACTTTCTAAAGGGACATACCTGCCATGGCTTGCAAATAGACTTCAGCTAAGTAAAATATGCTGAGAAAATCTAGCAAACAAAGTGCACCATCATTATCAAGGTCCACTTCCTTCAGGATCTTACGACCTGTAACAATACAAGTTGACGGGGTTAGCTGAATAGCTGGATTCAGTATCTGGCTGGCATTGTGTGGTTTAGGGCACGCTTTCTATGTTGCATTTATTTGTTGCCTCAATTTTCCAAATAATTTATACAATGATATTTTTAAGAAAGAGAACAAAAATGTATGATGCACTCAATACCCACAACCAATCAGTTTATCAGTAGATCTAACCTTTATGCAGTTATATCGATTGGTAATCCCATTAGCAGAACATATTCTAACGGCTAAACAGTAAATTCTATCACTGAAGACAGTTACTAACAACTAACAGGTAGCATGATTCAAGATGATCGCACTACATGCCACGGAGGATAACAGGGGAACCAGACAGCAACCATGTCCGTGCTAGTTAAATGGCTAGTAGGGAACGAATGTTACTGATAGGAAGTTGTTTCCATCATCATGCGATCATTTGAGGGGCCTCTGTAAATAGTGCAGACAGAGTCATGATTCTACTAGAATGAAGTGGTATAAAAATGCTGAGTTACATCAATGTCAAAAGGTGAATACTTTGTTAGTTTTGATTGCTTTATTGAGCGTTGATGCGGTGATCAGAGCCCAATTGATATGGGAAATAGATGCAAACTGCTGAATAAGCCCTTCAAAGCCAAAACCGTGATTAAGAGCCTGTGTCCCAGGAAGCTTTCTCACTGGGACTAGCTATTATAGGCACATACCTAAATTACTTACTTGGACTCACAATCTGTACTCGCTAAACAGGGCTATAACAGAGCTTATATATAGCAAACTATCGACTCCATAGAGGAGCAGACATCTTTAATTACTAACCCATCACCACTGAATACTTTTTGCCGGTTCCTTCGCTCAGTACAGTGGTTAACTCAGCGACGGTTATAAAGCCTGTCTGAGAGACATTAACGGCCAAAAACATCTGTAATAGAAAACTTTCTCCAATTTTTACAGCCTTTACAAAATACAGAGGATGGTTATTATAGCACTAATGCCAATAAATACCACAGGTGGCATAATTATAATAAATTATAAAACAGTCCAATGAGTCCTGGATAAACAAACTGAGAAAGTGGGCAATCGTTTGGGGTCACTATTGTGTCCTCCGTATATTTATGATTCTTTTGCCAATAGTAATAATGAAAATAGGCCTATGTAAATGGAGGAAGTTACTTACTGCCCGAATCAGATCACTTTCTTCAGCAGTGAACTCCTCTATCACATCATCAAGGAACTTTTTCCGCTGCAGTATGAGCATAGTCAGGTGCTGCCGGAGGAAAACACTTATTTATATAAGGCTGTATTTTTATACATTGACTGATTGTTGACAACTGATGGGCAGCAGCACCGTCACTGTAAACCATGCAGTAAGCTATAATTGCAATATATGTATTAAGCTGTGAGAATGATACGGTATACATACAGAAAAAGAGTTACGGTCAGTAGAACCGCTCAGATCTAGCATTCCATACAGTGATGAACGGCGCAGAGACCCCATGCTCGGACCCACATCATCACAGGGTGAGGGTTCTCGCTGTAAAAATGGTGGTGTTATTAGAATTTCCAGTCACCACACAATATATACAAAAACAGACGTCAGTTATATAACACCAGCCATGCCAGCATCGCCTATCGCAAGCAACTATCCCCTCAACGAACAGTGGGCACCATTGGCAGTGTATGACAAGAGAGCACCCCTTCAAAGGAAACTATGGGGCCAGCACAAACTAACACGCAAAGCGAAACGCTATGAAAACAAACAGTTGGAAATGGCAAACGGCGCACGCGCGGCCTCTGCTTGAGCCCGTAGGCTTTAGCCAATTGGTTCTAGTCCTTGACCTCTAACTCAGACTGTTGTTATCACCGGTTGGCAATAGCAACGGTGCTGCGTTCCTATAGCTATCAACGACCTCTAGCAGAGAAGGCCGCTGGCTGAATTTGCAAATTCAGCGCTCGCGAAGAATTTTTTACGCGAACATCGCAACAACCGCTGACTGGCTCACACCGGTGTTGGACCTATTTCGAGCAAGCAGGCACTAACGGCACACCAACTTAATGCCGCGATGTGTGGGATCTATCCGCTCGCGTGCCGCCCCCACTCCATACATCAGACATTGGGGCACCCGCTGCTGTAGCCAGGCACGTTTTGCGAAAGGCTTAGCATTGGCTGGTATTGGCACCCCTGTTGAACTAGACCCCTTCTCAGAAACTAACTACGTTACGTTTCCCTCGAAGGGGTGATGATGCCGGGAGTCTGATAGCATGGTATGATTACTCACTAGAGAGGGTACTGGAGAACTTGGGTCATCATTATCAGGTGCATCCGTCCCTGCAAATAGTACAGGGTATGCTGACTATTAAGAGGGTAGGTTGGGGCAGGCTATATTTGGTAGGACGGGGTATGTTCGGTTGTATAAACCAAGACGGATTGTACAGGGTCTAAGTTTCGTGTGATAGTAGTAGCTGCATTATATTTACCCGTGTTTACCATCTTTACCGAGGCCATTATCTTAACATCTGCTATGTCAGGTTTCTCAGGTTCTGTTTCTTCCGTCATGGAAGCTACAATCCAGTCACACAGCCGTGTTTAGCATTCAAATTCTTAAACTATCACAGCCAATGCGCCATATACCATAAGTCAATACCAGATAAATGCACAATTATCCTGGTATCCAATGCATTAACACATAAACTTAAATCCCGTGAGCTGATATGGTATGGGCCGCATGCACAAGGGCTTGGAAATGGTTTATTTGGTTTTTGATTTGATCAATCAGTACCAAGTATTTAGTATTGATCAAATAACGTTGAGTTTGATGTTCAATAGAGATTTTGAATATTATTGAATCGTAACAAAATTGTCCCCACATGGCCCCTTATCAGCAGTCATGCAGCATGTTCTTTAAAGTATTAGTGAACTGGAAACATGGTCTCACATTGTACACTTGATCTCATTTCATGGAAGGTCTTGCTCAAAACCTGCTGCTGCAAATGCCTGATAAGGTATGATACAACACAGCTTAGCGTTTGCTGTCGGTTTTGTCCCTATCTAAACACGGATCCGGAAGTCAAGCTGCTGACTCACTATATAAGCTCATATGATCTAAACAGAAAATGACGCGTGTTTGCTGGTTTAGCAATTTGTTCGAAAATTCACTCAATTTACAGTGTATTCATGATATAAGCCATCTTTTGTGAATTTTTGATGTGAATACAAAATATGAAAACAAAATTTGGAGTCAACATGGCTGCCGATTGATCTCGCTTAGCAAGGCATTGGGTATAACGATCGTTCGGCCGTTAGCAAGGCATTGGGTATAACGATCGTTCGGCCGTTAGCAAGGCATTGGGTATAACGATCGTTCGGCGTTAGCAAGGCATTGGGTATAACGATCGTTCGGCCGTTAGTAAGGCATTGGGTATAACGATCGTTCGGCCGTTAGCAAGGACTATTGTGTATGAACTGTTCTTAATAAGCATTACCAACGAACTGAATAACAAGTCACTACAGGAGCTCACTGCCCCAGGCATCATGAGTGCCTGCCCGCAAGTGGTATTTTGCTAAGTCAACAACTTTTCGACCAGAGAGTACAAAGACTCGTGCCTGCCCTGTTTTAACGGACTGTCTAAGGTGAATCTGACGCAACCTTTTATACACTTTCACATTTGTTATGGACTAGCTACACGGGACCTAAATCCTCTGATTTGTCAAATTACGCGGGGTTAATTATATACACCATCCTTGTGAAACATCTGGAATTTTAATTTTTATTAGTAATACATCGTCCTGAGGGAAACCACTGTTTGGTCGTCTTTATTTTACCTGCGATTGTGATATTAACTGAGGCCATTATCTCAGCATCAGCTACATGAGGTTTCTCAGTCATAGATTCTGCAACCCAACAATACAGTGTTAATACAGGCATCGGGAATCCTGTGAGAAGCTCTTTTATACCTGCAGCGGGCATGATTTTACCTTTACCTGGACTTCTGTTTACCTGTGCACAACGTATCTGCTGAAGCCATCATCTCAACATCAGCGACCGCGGGTTTCTTAGGCTCAAACGGATCTGTCATCGTAGACATAGCGGCTGCAAAAATAGTAATGATTGTATAGGAATGTGTCACCGTACTGACCAATAAGATTGAGATGGATGTTGGCAGACTTCAGGCCTCATAGGAGGACTTTTGTCATACCAGAGTTGTTTAAATGGACAGAGCATCAATTTCTCCCATCAGTTTTATCAGCAAGTACAAATGGAGGGATGTCATTTTGTTCAGTTCATACGGTAAAGCCACAGGGGTTTTGATTTTACCTGTACCGGTATAGGCCTCTGAGGTCATGGTCTCAGCGTCAGCCAAAAGAGGCTTCTCAGGCTCGTATGACTCTGTCATTGTAGCTTGTGCTTTGACAACAGTCTGCTTTGGTAAGGGGTCCAAAGCCTTGATAGCTGCAATGCAGTATGCTAATGATAAAGGCGTTGCTTGGAGCTCTTGAAAAAACCAGCGGTTAAACCAACGAGTAAGACACCAGGGGACGGAACGTATGGTTGACATACAGCCTATATATACATAAGCTGCAGAGAGCAGCTAAGATTATAGTCCAACTAAAAATCCAAATGTACATTGGGGCACTACAGGAGAATTTATGTTGTATACCGACCAGAAAATGGCTCTTCCAGCATCTAAAGCAGATGAGCAATGCTAATCCAAAGATTCATTGAGATTGGCGCACTGCAACACCCAATAATTACCTCTGGATTAAGGAATATCGCACTTCTGCTACATAGGCTTGTGGTGGTAGTGCTTGTGGATGTGGGCACATAAGCCTTGACTGTTAGCAATAAGTTGTGCAGATGTGACCTTCGTTTGATTAGCCGTTGTCCCCTTGGTTCCTGTCTAGTAGCCATCAGCACAAAGGAGAATTTTTTCAATGTGCCCTGCCTACCTCAACAGAGGTATTTATTGCAAACGCAATAAAACTTTGGATTAGCATTGCTCATCTGCTTTAGATGCTGGAAGAGCCATTTTCTGGTCGGTATACAACATAAATTCTCCTGTAGTGCCCCAATGTACGTTTGGATTTTTAGTCAGATAGATTTTTTTAATTGTACATGTATGAAACCAATAGGTTTACATTACCATTATCCTTACCATCACGAATGAATTCGTGTAACCTAAATTAATTAAAACATAGCTGGCTGTAGATTCAGTGACAGCAACTATGGTTCACTGGGTTATGAGGCTAGTTGTTTGCATCTTAACATGATGTCACTCTGCTCTCTGTCAAGTTATCAGGTTGGGTTTGGTGTAATAATATTGTATAAACTCTCGACCATTATTGAACAGGAATAGACTATTAAGCGGTACACAGACTGATTTCCTAGAATACCTGTGCTGTGGAATAGCAGCAGTGGTATGCTCAGGGTGAAATGTAGATTCTGGCATGCCACTAAAGGCAGGCAGGACAGCATTTGAGTTTTCTTCCTCTAGAAGTGATGGTGATGTCTGATTTCTGCTATCCTGAGTAGGAGCCTTTACTCTAATGGGTATTCGGCTTCGTTTCCTCTGGAAACACGGCCGAATGACCACTTCTTCCTTTGCCACTTGTGGGACTGCGGGCTTAATCTCTACTCCGTGCACTAAAAGTACACGATTAAGGTATAGATAGCTCTGGGCACTATGCCACATCAAACGCATCTGAACCACCACATGCTACACAATGCTACCATTCTGCAATGCCTAACAGGGTCTCACATTAGGTCTATTCACTTGCTTTCCGTCAGACGCAGACAGAGGAATTTCAGACGCGATCATGTGAACGGATAGGCGCAGTTAAACAAAG
>Ga0224511_10005379_pt1 | contig 10023 bp, 10 predicted proteins | sample SF_May12_sed_USG_2_FD_169988 | JGI IMG/M metagenome (GOLD analysis project Ga0224511, IMG submission 169988) | Sediment microbial communities from San Francisco Bay, California, United States - SF_May12_sed_USGS_8_1 | ecosystem: Environmental > Aquatic > Marine > Sediment | place: USA... | reverse complement strand
GTGGAACACATTCCCACTGAAAAAGGTCAGTATAAATGTTTGATAGAACTTCTGCTGACTGTCAATAGGGCGCAGTTTAACGTTTCATCGTTAGTTTTATATCCAATGGACTGCAGTTTTGATTTACTGGTGACAATGTTACGTACAACCCACAGATGAAAACGTAGTGCTCAGTTCCTCAACTGTCAGTCATGATTACTTATTACAGTAAATTGTCATTTATAATTTAGTGAATTAGGGTAATGGTTGTCAGGTAACATTTTGACCTAATCAACACAAAAGTAAGCGCACTTTCTGTTTCTGATAAACCTTATCACACGAACAAAATAAAAGTACAGAAAGGGGAGCTGGTTTAGTTTTCCGGAACTGTGCATTACTGTTTGTGCTAGCTTAGTACATCAACAAGAACAAATAACAGGATTTGGAGGGGGTTTAAACATTTGCGGAACGGTGCATATTACCACATTACCTCTGAACAAATTAATAGTCTGACAACAGTATTTTTAATGTTAGTACAGTTATCTCTGCAAGCTTGTGTGGCCTCTTTCTTCCATTGTTGAGTTTTGTATGTATCCATACCGAAAGACCGATAATGATAGCACGTTGTGAAAACAATATGATGTAACTCGTTATTTTAAATAAAAGAGTATGCCTATCAGTAGGTTAGCAAAATGACGTTATATCTCGGTGCTAGGATTAATTACTTGCACGTGTTTTAGAAAAAAGCCGACCTAAATCGACTCTTACCAGACCAAGTATAACAATATATTAATAATATAATTATATAGGGCAGGTCTCCTAGGGTTAAAGAAGTGCTGAACAATTGACATTAAATAAGGCAATGACATGCCTTTCCCATCTTGATAAGCGTCTAATGTGTTAAGAGACAATACTTTGTGTCTAGGTATATGTGGCAATGTGTGACTAAGTACATAATATTACACGCGGATTCCTTCGTTGCTAAATATATTATATATACTTAAAAATAGGCAGTCCGGAGTCATGTTCTTATGCGGTATAAAAAATACGGAAATCTCACTTATCCGGAAATTTTCTGGGGAACGAACATGTCCGCATAAACGAGGCTTGACTGTTTATATGCGGAACACGTGTACTGGTACTGTTGTTTGTCCTAAGGTGGGCGTGGTGGAGGAAAAGTTATACGGGGACGCCGTGCAGCTGCAGCCAGTGCACTCGGGACACCAGCAGAGCTGTGACCACGTGGCCGGGATGGTGCCCTTCCTGCAGAAACTGATAGCAGATGTGAGTAGTAGCGGCCGGATATGGCGAACGTTATACTGATCACTAGTGGATCCAGGGGGAGGGGGTATTCCTCATATTTTTCGGTGGCAACAACATGCTCGAAATAAATATCTTATACTTCAACCGTCAACACTGATTATTTAAACCCCCTCGCTGTAAGGTCGAATTCTGAATCTGCCCCTGATGATTGAGAGCAATAATTATGCCGGGAAAATAGGCGAAATAGGTCTTAGTTACTCATTTGGTTAGTTTCATATGTCTACATATACTTTCTCATAGTTTATGTTCGTTTACCCTTGATTTCTCAGTAGGTTAAACAACCACATCCCTGAAATCCTTAACATGTTTGTTTGTAGTATTCCATTTCAATTCCATGTAATAAGTTAAATTTTAATGTCACATTGTGTCAATTTTCTTACATGCAGAAAAAGAATGGCGTTACTTTGGATAAGCAGTATGCTGACACTGTAAGCAAGGTAGGCCCGCCTTGGAAATTTTAATTATCTGTTGGGTAATTTATAATCTACATGACTTTGTATAACATATTGCTGATGTGTTCAAAGATAATATAATAATACAATTGCATTACCAGACACTTATTTGGGATCAAGAATATTATGTTACGATGAAGTAATTCAAGGAAAACTTACGGTTACTGTTATTACGATTTCATGTATCTATAAATTAGTTGATTTATTTGTAAGGTAGCACCGGGCCACGTAACCAATTCGAAGGTAAACAAGTTTAAGAGAAACAACAAATGTACACGTGACTTTAATTCATTTTATTGTACGTATGTATAATAGGCGCTAACTGAGCTGTACGAATACCTTAATGTCGGTGAGACGAGCGACGGCTCTATTGACAACAAATACCAGACTGGGGCCAAACGCAGTGACCGTCAACAGGTCATGAGAAGTCTCCATGTTGTCGATCTGCTCGTTGATCTTCTGAAACGATCATTCGATGGAGAGGATCACGAGTAATATTGAAGTTTCATTGTGTTTTAATAGTCATCATTAAAATGTAATTTTAACCTAACGGATAAAACTATGATCGTTTGTTTCAGTCAATTTGTTATAATTTTAGTTAAATATTACATTTTTTTCACGAGAACACTTTGAGTCGACATGTTTTGGGTAGCCGGTTTGCGAACCAACATTTTCGTTTGTTATAATTACATGTATGTGTTCTTCTTCAACTTGAGACCATTTCTAACCGCATTTAAAGTAACAAGTATGACGACCCTAGTCAGAATCATATATGTTGTTGTTTATTGTAGTATCCGGAAGAGCTTGTTGACTCATGTGTACGAAGTTCTTTATACGTTTGTGAAAGATACGTCCAAGAAAAACAAAGTCTATATCGCCAGACACATGGACTTCTTCCTAACGCAAATCAGAGGCTTGAAGGTACATAAGTATGTTATACTCATGACTTTTATTTTACCTTCATTGTCTTTATTTGTAAACCAAAAATGATTTAGAAAACAACACAGATCAAATGAAAAACTAATTATGTAACGAAAGTTGTGAAAAAAGATCGTCACTGAGAGGTAACCACCTTATGGCAAGACATTCCGTACTCTAGGGTCAGGTCGGAAGCCGCGCATGTGACATGTTGATGGAGATGGTGAACGATTGCCGCGAGATTGTAGACAACGTCACCCACGACCACATCGACGCCATTGTTGACCTCCTGAAGCAGGACAAGAACTATCGCTACTTGGACATCCTGTGTAGGTTCTGTGTGTGTGAAGGCACGCCCGTACTGGACAACCAGAAGTACATCACGCACGTCATCTCCGAGGAGGTGGTACGTACATATATACTATAAATTGAAGAGATGTTTAAAGAGAAACTGTTAAGATAAGGTAGACTGTTTCAAGTTTAATAGCAACATTACAATATGTCCCGTAAAACACAAATACAGTTTTGTCTTATTGTTTTTATATTTATAAAGCAGTTTCGCTCAACATATGTTAAGTTACCACATTGGTACGGTAATTGACGTTCATTTGGGTGTTTATAGCAAGCTACCATAAGTATGGTGGTTTCTTACCAAGGGAATGTGTCCCATAACGTAATACTGTAATTTGAACATTCACGTTTATGGGCACGCCGCTAAATAACATTTGGATGTTGTTATTTGCTGTTGTATGTGCACTTGTAATGCTTACGTCATCTAAGCTTTTGTTGATGTTGTAATTGGGGTATTGGAGCTTTGCCATAATACGATGATATAATTAATAAGTGTAACAAACAACAAACATTAAAATAAGAAAGCAAATTAGTAATCTACTTCTTTGTATATGGATATTTCCTGCAAAATGTTCAAATTACATGCCAATGTATGAGTACTGGAATTTTTACTGATATCGGAGTATTATTTGTCTCTATATTTACATACAATTCCTAATCGCTGTATCTTCATGCCTATGCTATGACACTACATATCTGTAGTGTTTGCAATTGGGTCAAATAAACGTGCGTATTCAGAAAATGAATTGTAATTAAAACAGGTTTACCTATACGGATTTCCTAAGTCAAAATGTGCATGCATTTTGTTTTTATTTCACTAATTTTCGAATATTATATTTTATATTTATATAAATATATTCTACATATATAATAAGAATCAGTCAGTGAGACATGTCTAGAACCACAGTAAATGTGCACATTTCAGAATTGTCTTTATCCTTTGGAAACGGGTCAGGCAATAGGGCAAGACCCAGACAAAGTGTACATATCAACAAACAAGGCTCAATCATACATGTACCTGGGCGAGGTAAGGATTATTCTGCACAATATTCTAAGTTATTGTTTTTTAAACTTTATTTTGTATTCGTTTAATATTAAAATTAACAGTGAATTTGGTTTTTATAAAATAAAACATTTGTTAAGATTAGTGATTATCTGTCAATTTTCTCGGTTTCTCGTGATGTATTTTAGTATCTTATTAACCATAATGTATTAATGTGTCATAAATTGTAAACAAAACAGGAAACTTACTATCAATTATATAACATATTAGGTATATTGAGATGTATGAATAACAAATAAATGCTTTTGTTAGAGGATACGTATTAATAAGATTAACAAATGTATATGCCAGGTGTTGCGCTCAAGTTGAATTTCTAAAATACAACAGATTTACAACACATTCGTAAGCGTTACCATGAGGTATTTATTGGATTATTTTCACAAACAATGATAAATGAACATTATTATTTTTATTATTTATTATTATTTTTATTACTATTATTACTATTATATTGTTATTATTGTTATTATTATTATTATGATTTATTTTATCATATGTTGAACAACAAGTAGTTAATTATTATTATATCACATTTTCATGTCAAAAAATGTTTCATTAAAAATCTTACAGTTAATTGGATTAAACTCTTCAACAAAGCTATAATAATTTTGAAGAATAGTATTAACAAATGTTACATCGTTTTTGGGCTTCAAAACCTTGTGGTGCCTTAATCTGTCCGACATCATTTTGGCAGCGCGTGACAAGTTTGTATATTATATGTAGCAACGATTTCTAGAGATCAAAATATATATTACAAATTTAAAACGAATTGCCAACCGATAGAAGATGTGTTTGGGTAAAACTAATTGGTTGCAATGCGCTAAAATAGTTATTAACAAGAAAATATAGGATATTTTCTGGTTCCGTGTGTCACACAATCATACTGATGGGGTGTCCTTTAAATATATGAGTAGTATAATCATTCCCCCTTACCTTGTGTGTTTCACAGTTGGACGTCGAGGGCCCCGACTACGAGTTCCTGGATCACACTCTTCGTCTGTTTCTCAGCTTGTCTGATGTAAGACACTTGGCGTTATTTAATCAACACATAGATGAAAATATGTGGGTTTTGCGAACATATTTCGAGTGCCTTGACAAACATGAGAAATTGGTATAAAGAGTTAAAATTGAAACAAGCTGTTCCGTATTAGAACAAGCTGTTCAGTATTAACATTTTTTTTAACATTACTTACACCGATGCTGTACCCTTTGGTCGTACCCTTGCAGGGCCAAAACTCCAATATGGGACCAAGTATTGTAAGATGGAATGTAGCGGTTACCTGCATAAAAGATTCCGACTTGGCTCCGAAACTACGAGAGGGATTTAGTGACGTTATAAAAGGTAGGTAGTTATTGCATTACACCAAAATCTACTGCTAATGTGCTTATCAACATATTAAATTTGAAAAGTATTAATATGTACTATGTAAATCGCTTGTATAAATAACAAAGCACTTTTTAAAAACATTAGCGTTTAACATTTTTTTGGGTAAATGTTGAATCTGTAAACCACGAGTTGCTACGTCATTATATCACAGAAAATCACATGTAAACTCTCCTAACCCGGTGAAGAACTTGATCGCTTGTCCCTACTGCCAGGACAGAATAGTTTACACAGTTAAAAGCCTTGTGGTGATGGATCCTAAATCAGTGGTCCAACCACCGTGATATGCCCCATTTATGTTTGTGTTTGGTCGTTTGATTTTACCACATATTAGGTCATATCCGGTAGGTCATTTAATTCAAACAGCGTTCATGGGTATTGCCGGCCACACCGCCTAGTGTTCCGATCCCGGTGGAGCTACAACCTTAGATTCAACATCCAGACTTCTACTGACTGAGCTAACGCAGGCGGTGGCGCTTTGTTGATGAAAAAAATACTAAACAAACAAAAAGTTATAATGTAAACATCACAAAATTGGCCAAGTTTCCTGTGTTGACGATCTTAACAAAAACAAAATATGTGTTTTCTTAGTATTGTTATGTCTACTTTTCAGTTATGATCACAAACATGGCAGACACCGAACCTTTATTGCGCTCAAGGAATTTGTGTTTTGCCTTTAAATCCAATGGGAAAGTGGTAACTATATTCTTTATTATAATATAATAGTGTGATACAATAGTAACTTCTGTAATGCCATATTAAATATACTATATTTATCCTAACTTCACTCGCCATGCTTGTAAAGTATTTGTAGTATTAATATTTTAATGTTCAGCATCAGAAAAATGAATATAATATAAAGGTTTATTATAAACGCATTCCTTGACTTGAACTTGGTAGATGTGTTTTAATCGTAATCATGGTTAGAAAGTGACTTTTTGTATTTATAATATAATTGTGACTTAATTGTGACGCCATCTGTAATGTAGACTAACTACTAATGGATAAATTAAAATAAGTCATATTAAAAGAGTTTAAAACCTGAAATCTAAATGTTCAGAGTGTTAAGGTGTACATGTATGTACCATTTTTATTTTTGTTTACATTTAAAAGGACGAGGTAACTAATTGCAAGTTTGCATTAATATGTTGTTGATGTGTGTTCAGCACTGACATTTATATAACTACAATAGCGTTTAAACTGTTTTATCTGTACTTGTGTTTATCCTAGTAATTATAAATTACATTTTGCTTTGTGTTCGCAAATCAGAACACAGTTATATGAAACATTTCGCCTTTGCATTAGAATCAATGTTTTATTATTTGATATATAGTTATAACCTACATTTTAAAGCAGGTGTTTACTTTTCTCTAATGTTCCTGCTTCATAAGAGTACATTTCAAACTAAATAGCATTTAAGCTTCTTATGTGTGTTTATATTTCATTTTTTTTTGGTAAGAATAAGCTTGAGCGGCAACTGTTCTTATTTTCATACTGCTACATATATATCCAATTCTTGTACCGAGAGTTATATTTACATACAACGTTTGTTTGCAATTTCTAAATCTATGTTTTGATGTTTAACATATGTAAATTCATATGATTTATTGTCACAATAATTGGCATCTGTAAGATTCAACATCAGCCATTTTAGTTTGTTCATCGTTATTGTTCAGTTATATTATTGCCTGTGTAAAAGGAAATCTATCAAGAAGCATGACCTGCATGGGGAAATAGCAGCATTGGTTTTATTGAAGCTGTTCATCAGTGGCAATGACAGATCCCACAGCACTAACGCCCCCTAGCACATGAGCGGAAGTCTATTTTCAAATGTAAACAACATACAATCCATGATCTCCGAGGACCAGGAAAAACATGTGCGATTAAAAGGGCTCGGTTCAATAAGGCAGAAACATGCTTTTATAAAAAAAAATCTCTTTTTTAGAAAATGTACATACAGTCGAACCTGTGTTAAGCAGCCACAAAAGGGAAACACAAAAAGTGGCTGCTTAAGGCAGGTGGTTGCTTAACAGAGGTGAATATCTGTACAAATTTAATATTTGGGAACATTTTTTTGGCTGCTTAAGACAGGTTGGTTGCTAAATAGAGGTGACCGCTAACACAGGTTTTGTGTATTTGTGTGCTTAAACGAAAAACATAACCTTTTGTATTTTTTCATTTATTTATTTACCATAGCAACCAACTATTTTTAACAATGTTTACAGTTTAAAGCATGTAAAGCACTATTTAATAAAATTTACACAATGTTTATTTATTGTTTTGCTTGAAAGAAAAACATAACTTTTTTGGTTACCATAGCAAGTAGTTGCATGATCGACACCATCAAAAGACCTGTGTTGAACATTGTTGTTTCATCTCAGTACTCATGATTGTTTACGTAAAAATGCGATATATTAAGTGATTTTTAGAGAACCATCTATGTCTGTGTGGGTCAATATTTGCTTTGATTCACATCTTAAGGAACCATGTTCAATATGTCTTATTTGAATCTCGTATACATACTTACAGATACCCTTTACAAACTGCTTTACAGTGTCATAGTGATTGCGTTTGTTCATAATACTTATTAAAATACTGTGATGTTGTTATGAGATTATTACCAAAAGCATTTTTTGTGTGTATTGTAGAGAAGCAGGGACACTACCCAAATCCCAAACGTATTAAAGCTTGAGGACGAGTTAGTAGCCTTGTTGCAAAAGTACCTTACCAGCTCGGATGATGGCGGATCGGAAGCTGCTTCACTCCCATGTGTAAGTTCACTTGTATATTTTGAAATGTTTTGCGTTGCTAGCTAATTAGTTAAAGTTAAACAAGTCTCCTCTAAATATAAGACCGTTGAAATCGCATCGTATTTCACATATTTGGTGCATGCATCCTGTGCTACAAATGGAATGTTACATTTGTCGTCGGACTGGTGATTATATTTTTTAACAATACTACAATATAAAACAAAACCGAGTTCTTGTCCTTAGCCCTTTACCATTGTTATGCCCAGTCATTTGGGGTGGGGGCAACTATATTTGCTCTTGTCTGGATAGCAGTAGCCTAGCCTGTGTCGCACGGAACTCCCAAAGGAAAAGTGCCAGAACCATCCCACCGTCATCGAGTAAATAAAGTCTTATCAGCAGGTGTACATATTAAAAATATTAAGTGTTAAAACTCAATTTAAATGTGCGTGTTTGGTTTTCTCGTGTAAACGGGTTGGTGAAATTGAAAAAAGAGTGTAAAACTTCGCTAGGATATGATGATTCCCGTTTAAACATGAATTTTGATCTATATGCACCCATTTACCGCCCATACCACTAAGAAGTTTTTCGTGCGCGCCTATACTTTCTTGCATGTAGTTCGTTATGTACGATAAAACGAAGACCAAAAGATACGTGTTATTATACCGTATTCTGACAAAAAATATTGTTTTCATGTAAATGACATAAAGGGCGAAATTCTACCAAGTACTATTCCTTGTGTTTCATTATTTTTTATGAACTATGTTTAGAGCTATACAGGTCTACCATAGATAAGTTACACACTTATCTTTCTCTTTGTTTAACCAACTCATTTGGTTGTTTAGATAAGTGCAGCATTTTAAAATATCCCATTGCACTTTTCATTTTTACATCTATTTTATGATCCAACATTTAATTTAATTAAGATGATAAAAGTGTGAAACTGAAACACTTAACATATAATTCAGTGTACCAGATCAATGCAATCTTACATTTTAGGTATTGATGCTTGTAAGACATCTTCTGGAATACGGGTATATGAATGGCAAGAAACAGATCCGATCAGTGATGAAGGTCGTGGTCAAAATTGTTCAGAATCCGTCCACTCATACTTCTGCTCAACTGGAGTAAGTTTTATAGATATCCGTTTTACATAGGTTTAACCATTGACTAACTACAATTACACACAAAATTATACGTAAACAGCATTTTTTCACACCAGCACAAAATTCTCATGGTAAGCTTTTGTAACCGTTTTTTTGTGGTCCGTACAAAAAAACTGACCAAATCTTACTACTTGAACATGTATTTCACTAACATATTTTTACCTGATTTATCGGTTTGTAATTGCTTGTTTTATTAATAAACGTTTGGGTGTACATGTGTAATCAAAATCGTGTATGACCAGGTACTCATGAATCAATAATAAAACATTGAACTTAATATAATACCAAATATGTTATAAATTATTATATCATGAACGCAATAGTGTCTGTAAAGACTTGTAAGTTTTTTAAAGTACGAAGGTTGTATAATCAGAAAACATTGAATGTTTTATTTCAGGGCGCTGAAAATAATCGGTGATGTTTTCAACATAAAACACATTGCTTCTTTAAAGGTATGCTGTGGTATTTGCAAGTTAATGGATAACGCCGTATCTTTGGCAACAGAAGTAAGAAAAAATAACATTGTATATGTGTGGGTTTTTTAATTGACACGTGTGCTTAATTAAGTCTATACGCACTTGATCCTCACTTTATTTTTATTTTTATTGTTATCTATGGTGGATCTTATTTTGCCTGAAGG
>Ga0224511_10005378_pt1 | contig 10023 bp, 5 predicted proteins | sample SF_May12_sed_USG_2_FD_169988 | JGI IMG/M metagenome (GOLD analysis project Ga0224511, IMG submission 169988) | Sediment microbial communities from San Francisco Bay, California, United States - SF_May12_sed_USGS_8_1 | ecosystem: Environmental > Aquatic > Marine > Sediment | place: USA... | reverse complement strand
AGGTATGGCGTGTGGAACGTTGCAAAATTCAAAAAATATTTTTATATTCAATAATTTTATATTTATATTCAATAACTTTATATTTATATTCAATATTTTTTAATTTATATTGTATAAAATTATTTATGTTCTATATTTTATTTACATTTGAAACGCATATATTTATATGGTAAGAATAAATTTTATGTGGTATAAAAACCGCATTCGTATTCGATAAAGCGAATAATATTTATGTTCAATAATCGCATCATGGGATACTGATAACGGGTGCTACTAAACCCGGGATCCGGGACCCGGGATCGAATGGGACTGGCCGGGACCCGATCACCATCGCGTCACTTTTATTAATAGCCAGAGGCAAGAAACAGATACATGTAATATCAGTGATCGCAATAACATCAAAAATAGGGACCCGGGATACAATAGTGCCAAATGCTAAAACCCGGGACCGGGTTCCGGCCGATCACGACCAGTCCCATCCGATCCCGGGTTTTAGTAGTCCCCCTCATTACCCATGATGCAATTATCGAACAAATATTTTTTTGCTTTTTATTGAATATAAACGTATAATTTTTACAACAAAAATATTTTTACCTTATAAATAAAAATCTGTTGAATGTAAATACAAATATCGAACATAAATATTTTTATACACTGCAAATGCGGAATTTTACCACATTAATATTACTTTTTACAACATAAATGAAAAATTATTGAATATAAATATAAAATTATAGCACATAAACATATTTATTGAATTTTGCAACGTTTCACACGCCATACAAAGGAGTTACAAAATTGTTGTTTATCGTTCTAAAGCTAAATAAATATTCTTTGAGTGTAATGCACACATTTTCAAGCTCCTCTAAATGCGGTAGATTTTCTTTGATATTGTGATAAAATTTATAACAAACAGGAAGTATGCTTTCTTTTGTATTTTCTAGGTCAGATTGTCACCTGACAATATAATCCTGATCTATTGAATTAAAATTGACCGTGTACTTGTTATAAATGATCATGATGGACAGTTGTGGAACTGTCCGTCAAAAAGCATGCTTTCTTATGAATAAGCTAGATACATGATATGGATGATGTGATATCGTACCATATAAACTGCCTAAAGGACTGTGAAGTACAATTATATATAATAATGTTTATAATGCATAATGTTGTTGTTATTCCAGGCAGTCGGCAAAGACAAAGGTGTTGGAAATGTGAACGTGGACATTGTTCACGTGTCGTGGGAAGGACTGGTTCAGTGGTTTCCAGGGGCAACGTACTCGTAAGTGAAAAATAAGGTTAAGTTTCAAGTAAAATGGAACAGCAGTAGTTTATAGTTGTAGTCGAGAAACTACTCGTGTTTAAATAAAAAGTAAAAACCTATTAAAATATGGATCGGATATAGATCTATGTGTTGTTTCTCTTTAGTAAAAGAAAATAACGCACTATGAATGTAAACCCACTTACGATCAATACAGATATGTCTTAATTTGCTCATCGTTTTATTCCCCCCATCCGATTGGCTCAAACATTTGTTGTATTTCAGTGCAAACATGACCAACAAATAATAAACGAACAAAAACAAAAACTAAGTTGAAAAAATAAATAGTCCCAGCACTATTAACCCATGGGTCAAAAGCGAGCCTAAACAGCTGCGCCGAAAAATAAGGACTGCTTTTTATCATATTAAACTTTCTGGTAATGAAAAACAAGCAAAATAATAATATACATGTACCTATCTTATCCTGACTTATGTGTGTCCAGGTTCGTCTGCCAGGTTGACGTGACGTATTTTCCGTTCGATAAGCAGACGTGTGAGATGACGTACTACGCTGCAGACGAGACAGTGTCGTCTGTTATGTTGCTAAGTGAGGACCACGTCAATCGCCTGGAGCTGAGCCAGAACCCATCGTGGGCCGTGGAGAGCGTTATTCTGACTCGCTACGTGAAGAATGACAACCTCTACATCACCTTGTCGTTCAATATGCGACGCCGAGCCAGCTTCGACGTCTTGACATTAGTTATGCCCATGATATTTCTTGCTTTCCTGAACGTCTGCCTGTTCTTGGTGCCCATTGGCTCTGGTGAGAAAGGTTCTCTTTCTATCACCATTTTCTTGTCCTATGGGGTGTTTATGACGATAGTGAGCCATATGATTCCGCATAACTCCACACAAGTGCCGTACTTGGTTGTCATGGTAACCATCCTGATCCTGGTCAGCATGTCCTCGGTATTCTACACGGTCCTGCAATCTAAGATGATGTCTGTAGTGGGGGACAGACCGTGTCGATTGTCCTGGTTTAAATACTTCAACAACAGGGTCATCCCGATCGATATTGAAGCGTTCGATAAACAGTACACGTGGAAAAACTTTCTTGTAAAACTAGACAATTTTGTCTTTGCAGTTTACTTTATCGTTGTTAGTGTATCGACAATAGTATTTTTGTCAGTATTTCATGCTAACGTGTAACATGTTTATTTAATTAATGTTTAGAGCCCCTTTCAATGTTAACTGTTCATCTAAAAACGGCATGTTTCACGTGGTTATTATTAGGATATATCATATTTAAAAAATCTAAAAATTGTCAGGCATTTTTTGTTTAGTTATTATTAATGAAAAGTTTAGAAGGTAAAAGCGACAATAAGGTGTGAATAACTTTTCTATACTGACGAATAGAAAATTGTGCACTTGATTCATGTCAATAACATGTTACTTATAGTTTTTAGGAAAACATTTTTCATGACATGGTCAAGCTAATATAGTTTTCAAGATACACACAATATTTCTTTGTGCACACTTTCTTTTTCTCTTCAGTATAATTATATACATGTTTTAACAGGCCTGACGTTTTTACTTTTCACATGCCGAATATTTATAGATTTTTTGAGTATAAACTATAAGAAATAATTAGTTAAAGAAACAACTCATTAGGTAAATTGTAAATGAATAAGAAGGGGTGGACTCAATGCAGTATTGCATCGTGTATCCGAGTACAAGTTTTGTTCAAATTTGGCATTTGCTGTTGTGTTAGTAATATCACGTTGGAATTTGTTATAAAATATAACGAACCACAATCTATATACCATTTACCACATCAGTATACATGTTATAAGTTTATGCACGCCTAACTATGTATTGATATTACTTTATTTGTATAGAACTTCTTATTTTTAAATGCAGTTAACAGTAAGGATTCGAATTACTCATCAAACATTATTAACAATGTAAACACTTTATTCATGTATGCTAAAATACATATTTATGCAAGTTTTGAAATTTGTGTGAGTTAATAGAATCTGATGTGTGTTTTTATAAGAATAAAACGTGTTTTAAACTATAGCTTTTGATGACTTGTGGAGACAAAAACATGACTAATTTAAGAGTGTAGGACAAAAGCCCCTGAGGACAGAAGCCCCTGTGTAAAAACTGTCAAGGTGGACAAAAGCCCATTGTAGTAGAAACGCTCCAGGTTCGAGCCCGAGGCCTGGAATGTTAGAGAAGCCACGCTTCAAGACCAGCAACGAACCAACAACATGTATGAGAGCTGGAATAACGCGTTCAAGCACATCATGGTGCACAGTTATCCCCCTCTATGGACTGTTCTAAACAGCCTCCAGAAAGACACAGCAATGGTCCAGACCCAAATCCTCAAACACGATAGGGACAGCGGGAGCCACAGAGAACAAGACAACAGACAGAAAAATTAAAAACATTCTTCTCTTTCTTTCTATATTATTCACCAAGGTTTTTTTTGTCCTAGTTGTAAAATTCATCCAGGTTTTTTGTCCTAGTTGTAAAATTCAACAAGGGGCTTTTGTCCACATTGTCACTTTTTGACCCAGGAGCTTCTGTCCTCAAGGGCTTTTTTCCGTATCCCCAAATTTAATTATTAACAAAATAAATATAAGTAATTCTTGATTTACCCTTTGTTTTATTTCATATGATATTATTGAGTTTAAAGCTGTTTCATGTATATATAATTACAGGTTATTGAAGGTAACGTAATGGTTTGTAATGGCATGTAATACTACCGCTACTACCAACACTTAGCGAACTGCCATGCTCAGGTGATTTCAGTAAATTTCGGATCAAAATAACGGCAGGCATGACGCATTTTATAACCTTACATAATCACAAGCTATGTTATATCTTCGTGTGTATTGTCCGATTTTATTTACACCTCTTGCATCTGCGAAAAAGTGTGAAGTGTGATCCATTAACTCGATGACTCGATGCTGCAGGAACTAACGTTACTTCAATCAATACCCAGCTGGATACTACAGAATCAATGTCTTCTGTAACAGACTCGTGTGGATCCAGATGCTGGCTATTGTGTTTGGTTTTGACTTTGAAGAATGTTAATTCATATGGAAATATTTCTTAAACGCAGTATAATTTCTGGTTTGCTTGAATGTCAAAAAGGTTCGTTCATTTTTTTACATTTTATTTGATGCTACAATTGAGATATTCACACCGTCTATGCATCGTGTTTGTTTGCGAGTTTCTGTGTCCTTTATGTTAGCAATGCAGTGTTGATATCTGCAGATGAAAATAAAAAAGAACTGCTATACCTAAAACTATAGATAACTCATACTTTGATAAAATTATAGTCACAGGAGTTAATTAAAATATTGTTCAAAAACTCTTTTTCATAATTCCACAAATGTAAACTGGTGTTTTAGTTCTAAGTTACTATTTATTTTATAGGGTTAACACAAAACACGTAAGCAATGGCTCACTTTTTGGTATTTCTTTCCAGTATTGTTTTGGAAAGGTATTTACGGTTTGAAATTTCACTGCTTTCTATTTTATGCATGCTTTAATTGCCCGAATGAAGATGGGAACCAGTCGAGTTTCGTGCGATTCCGATATTATTACGTAAACTACCGAACATTTGCTAGACGGTAATGGCCGAGTTGTTCCGATTATGATGATGTAATGCTATTTTTAGCGGAATGTATTCGCATCTTAACAACATGGCAAGCCATTCCTTTTAAAAGGAAATTTTATATCGTGTTGCCAAGCGGATGGATGTTTCATTTCCATCGCATATCCAAGCTTTCCTGTACATTTTACTCTAACATGGAGCTATAGAAGAAACTCGGCCTTATTGTCTTTTGAATATGAAGTATAAGTATGTATGGCATTTTTGAAATGCAGTGCTACTGTTTAGTAGTCTATTTGCATCTTAACAAAACAAGTGGAGGATGTTTTCATTGGCGTGATTGATGTTGATGAATAGACGAATCACAACTGGTGTTACGATACGAATGGATAATCTCACGCTTAACGCAAAGTTATGTAGAAAAACATTTTAGTTATAAGTTAATGTTTGTTATTACTTTAGAGGGACTCCATCGAGGTCTGGTCGTGTAACACACTTAATTGAGTTTTTTCGAAAACTATATTTTCTTATAACCAACGTATTTAGTGAATCAAAACTTAATTTGTGTTACCTTAATATATCCTCTATCGATTTAGCAACTTGGTTTAAAATTGGAATGTATCTGTTAAACAAAGAAAAGCGTTACTAATAATTTTCTGAGATAAACAGATATCTAATACAAGTTTTAAAGGAATTGCCAACCGATAAAATACATATTAAAGTACCACAAGATAGACGGCTGTGCCATACATACGTCGACAACAAGAAAAACAGGTTTTCGAAAAATTTCTTTTTAAGTGTGTTACACGACCAGACCTCAGTGGAGTCCCTTTTTAGTATCATTTGTAGGTCAAGTTGTGTTATTACCTTAAAGTATGCTTTGTTTGAAATAATATAACCTATTAATTAAGGGAACAGACTAAAATAAAAACAGGAAAAACCTTGTTTGACAGAACACACAAATTAAATTTGCTTTATTCAGATACAACCAAATCAATGTCATCTGTTGCCGACTTGTGTACGAACATGATGGACACTGTATTTCTCTTTTATGTATTTCTTTAGTCTGAGACGATCAGAGTCGTTTTCAATTATAACAGTGCCATTTACTGTTTCATAGAAGTTCTGGTATTAAAGCAAGACGTCAATAACTACTTTTATGTGGATTTAAACGGCACAACTGAGACCTTTAATATACTCGTTAATTATTACACATCTCACCATGTGTCTTCCCAAGTGCATGCACCGATTTGCTTGGCATTTAGCGTTTCTCTGGTACGTCTTTCTAAATAACTGTCTTACAATTCGCAACGAATGAACTGACATTGGTGACGAAAAAAGGAAATATATTATCGGTGCACATATGTACATACTGAAATATTTGCTGGTCGTAAACATCTTTGTTTAAATTTGGCGTTTTCGCTTTCCAGAATGTATAAACATACTAAGTACACAAAGCGAATAGCCGTGCACAGGTAGTTCCAGTAAATTCCAGATCAAAATGTGAGGAAAGACGTATTAATATAAGTAACATGATTAAACAGATGTGTCTCGAACTTTTCACATCTCGTACATCTGCAATATAATGTAAAGTGTAATCTATTAACTCGATGACTTGGCTGCAAGAAATACTTCAATCAATATCCAGTTGAAAACTACCGAATCAATGTCTTCAGGAACAGACTGATGTGGATCAAGATGTATTTTAGTATTTTATGGAAAATGTTATTCATAGGGAAACAGTTCTTTAACGGAGCATACTTTTTTGGTTTGGTGGAAACTGTGGAATTTAATATGACATAAAGGTTCGTTAAGTTTTTACTTTTATTTGTTCCTATAATTTGGCAAAATTGATATTCTTACCATTTAACATTATACCTACTTGTATTTGCGATGTTATGTGCCCTGCAGTTAGATACTATGATGTAGATTTGATATCTGCACATGAACATCAAACCGAACTGCTATACCGCCAATTGTAGATAAATTATGGTTTGATAAACATATAGTCGTACTAGGTTATTGATTCCAAACATCTTTTTCATTATTCGACAAATGTTTGGAGTGTTTCAGTTGCTATATCGCTGTATCATTTCATGGTGCTTGTTTTGCTAACTGCGCACAAGGAACGACGTTAATTCACAAAAATGCCTCATTTTTGATAATCCCGTTGCTAAGACGATCAATTGTTATTTTGAATTGTATTTTTCAAGTCGTCTATACATATTGTTATATTTTAGTGGGTTTAATGTTCTTTGTACATATAATTAAAGAACAAAAGTCAGACTTATCGCTTCTTGTTACAGACTGTGTTGGCATTTTTGAAATGCAGTGTTCTGTTAAGTGGTGTGTTCCGCTGACATGTTTACAAAAACTAGGAGAGAACTCATTTGTTGCAACAAGTGATGCTAGGGGAACTAATACACTTATAATAACCAGTGTTTTGATAGGGAGATACGAATGAACTAACTCACAATTTATACTCACCTAGCGCTCATTTACGTGAAAGGCATGTATGGTAACAAGTGAATATTGTTATTCCTTTTAACAGGGCTCTCTGTTGATAGAGAGCCCTGCTTTTAATTATGATTTGCTTAAATGATCTTATCCAGAAACTTAAGTGAACGGAATAAACATAAAAAGGTAAGCCCTTTTTTGTCTATACACGTACATTATTTTGCATCATTCAGATATAACTTAATGAATGCCTGCTGTTACCGACTCGTGTATGGGTATGATAGGCAGAAATAATTAATTTTAATGTATTTATTTATTATCAGACATTATTCGTTAGTCGTTACATGTAGTAACGATATCGCTGTAGGACCCTCGATTTACCACATTTTTTCATGACTAATCATCACAATACACTCATCTATAAATAGACTGTAATTTTAGTTTGGTCTTTATTTATACTAAACTAACAGCATACTCCCCTAAATTGTTCGACAATGCGTTTTAGAAGAGTAATCTCCCGTACTGGATGTGACGCAAATGGAGGGTCCAGTTTGTAATATCACTAATACATTTAACTGGTCAGATGTGTAATATCTGCTGAATTTACACAGAGAATCACTCCACCCAAACCCTTTGTCTTACTGTTCATAACAATAGAAATCTTGGCTAAATAAATAAGTATTGACATATAAAATAATTAGGGAATTACATAAAATAAAAAGATTACCAATGTTATTATTCAGATTTTTTTCTGAAAAAAAGTGTATGACAACAGAAATACATTAATTTTACACATTACCTAATCTTTTTGAAATCAAACAATATAACAATGTTTATAAAAACGTTATATATAAAAGTTAAAAACGAACGTTTGCTTTAGCTTACAAAAATATTTTCTTGCATAACTTTGGAATATATTTATTTCAATTCCTATTTCCTTTCACATCAAGTTTTTTAAAACTCAGTTGTGCTTCCATTTATGGATGCAATTAACATGGTTTTGTTTCTAAAGTTCACAATGTGCGTAATCAGCCCCACTCAGGATGTTCCAACATAATCTTCTAATGAGACACTGATCAAATTACAGGAATGATATTAATTATATGAGCAGGTTTCTTAACACGAGCCTTTTTCTATTGCATAAAGAGCGAAGACGACATTAGGAAACTGTCTTTAACTCTGAGTAATTGACAAACAAAAGAAATACAATCTAACATGAATTTAAGATCGAGCTCAGATTGCCATGTCTAAAAGCATAAAAACAGCGCTAATCGTTAACGGGCAAGACATTGGATTAATGTTTTAAAATTTATTATCAAAACAAACATACTTACTGAAACAATAGCATATACCACGGACAAAATTCCAATGCTCTGCATTCAATAATTACATTTCTTCTGGTGAATGTGATTTTTATGTATTCTTTAATAAAAGCTGTTACCAATCAGCCTTTAGGCGTAACTTATGCCTCGAATTGTGAACGTCCCTGGCACGTTCCTCAGCGCCAGTGCGATCCATTTACTCGATGACTTGGCTGCAGGAATTACTCCAATCAATACCGAGATAGAAACAATCCAATCAATGCCTCCCGTAAAGGACTGGCATGTATTGTACGGTTTTTAAAAGTGGACAACATGTCTTTTATTCGTGTTCTGGAAACTCTGTGATGTATTGGCAGTATTGTATTCCACGGAACAGGAAGGTATTGGGATTTTAGATGTTTTACTGTTTACATGTACGTCATACATTGAGGTTCGTATTCTATTTTGTGTATTCCCTCATTCTTCATAGCCCCTGGATTTGTGAGCGTGGTTTATGGTAGCACTCAGTGACAAACGCGTGTGTTTCATTGTTTTATTTGTGAGATGTTCTCTGGTGTATTGTACCATATAGCAAGATATAGCTCCATTTTATATGTATGTATACATTATTTATTACAATATGAAGATGATTCACACATATGCGATGCCAACATGACAGGCTTGTCGGGTAGAGATTTTTGTGATATTAATTATATGCATGCAAATATTCATTTTCCCCTTTACTCTATGTTTAAATACATAGAGTTGACTGTATATTTATATTCAATAATTTATATTTTTACTTATGCATATGTTATACGTAAAGACCATTGATTCCCAGAATGTATAACAAAACTACAGACACCATGCGCACTGATATGCACAGGTGATAGCTGTAATTCCAAAAATAACGGCAGACATTTATATAAGTGACATGGTTATACAGCTGTGGTATTGCTTTACGTGTGTTTCCCGAACATTGACGTCCCTTGCATATGGAAAAACGTGTAAAGTGCGATCCATTAAATGTGACTTGTCTGTAGGAACTACAATACCCAGTTGGAGACTGTCGAATCAATGACTTCTGAAACAGACTGATGTAGATCAAGGTTTGGGATATTGGGTGCTATTTGAAGAATTATTAATTTATAGGGATACATGCTTTTAACGGTGGTTGTATTTTGGATTTGCTGGAATTTGATATGTTAAATAGGTTCGTAGTTTTTTTAAACTTTTATTTGTACTCTTACACATGAATTGGCAGAAAAGATATTCACACCATTTCTGCATCATTCCACTGTTTGCGATGTTTTTGTGGTATGCATTTCAGAGTTGATATCTGAATATGACATAACACAGAACTGCTATACCGTAACTTG
>Ga0224511_10005377_pt1 | contig 10024 bp, 5 predicted proteins | sample SF_May12_sed_USG_2_FD_169988 | JGI IMG/M metagenome (GOLD analysis project Ga0224511, IMG submission 169988) | Sediment microbial communities from San Francisco Bay, California, United States - SF_May12_sed_USGS_8_1 | ecosystem: Environmental > Aquatic > Marine > Sediment | place: USA... | reverse complement strand
GTTGGCCCCCCCCCCCCCCCACATTTTGTGGTGGGGGTATAATAAAACCGAGGCTGCTGTTTTCTCGTGCACGCTTTGCTTCCTGAGAGCTATCCCTTTCACCAGTTTAATATACTTGGCATTGTTTGGTGTGCAAACAACGATGCTGTGTTGTATATTTGTATTTGTGGTATTAAAATAACAAATTCTCCGCCTTAGTTTCGTTTAAAGGGGCATACCTGTTATACCAGACATCTTGTTAGTATTTTTTTCTGTAACATAAACATAATGTATATGTTTATATGATTACCGGTATATGAATTAGAGATAAAATGTATGTACAGTTGGTTTTTTTCACTGAACAAAATAAAGATTTATATTATGTTATCTCCTTCGTTCTTGGCAACCACAATAACTAAAGTAAGGGACATCACCTTATCAAATTTAATCCAATGGTTTAGGGTTTTATTATCTGGTGACAATCTGACCGAATAAATATAAACGAAAGCCTATTTCTCGTTTATGATAAACCTTATCACACGAACAAAAGAATACTACTAAATTGGAAGGAGTTTTAAAAATTGCGGAACTGTGCATTTACAAAGGTATGTCAAGCTACTCTCCTGTCTCCTTTAAAGATACTCATTATAATTATGAAATGTAAGTTCAACAAAAGGCATCGTATAGATAGGTTAAGATATGCAGAAATTGTAATAGCACATTTATTTTGAAATAAATATAAACCGTTTCAAACGCATTATTTTGTAAACATTTTTTTAAATGAGTATGGCCTATATAAATGTGCATGGTTATTTTGGCTCTTGCAAGATGCGCGGTGAAATGAATTCCGTTATATTTATAAACCGTGAAACCCTTTCAGGACCAAACGACGCGCGTATTTGTTTCACATTGCTCAAACGACAACGAAGAATTTCAATGAAATTGACAGAAGTAATCTATTGATAATGATTATCATCAGAGACTCGCAGTATGACGTCAACCCTCTAGTCCTTGCAGACCTCGTACAGAAAATCACAGTGCCAGTCGTCCTCTACGGCTCTGAACTCATCGATGACACACAGTGACACTATGAAACTAGTAGTATTTTTGCGACTTCCCGCAAAGCGTTGCCCAAACATCGGAAGACTTTCAAGGACTAACATGGTACATTGTCTTCTTGGCTGGCTGCCCATATCGGCACAAATAAAACAACGCAAACTTAACTTTTTTCACAAACTTTTAACTATGGACCCATTGTCGCTTTCGCATCATCTGCTTGACTATAAACTGAACCTATTTATCCTTCGCGGCACCACGTCGCAGAGCGGACTGTGCATTTACAAATGACAACTTCTCAAACGCGATTCATTATTTTGTATTTATATCTATTGTCTACAGAAGTGAAATGAGAAAAAATGTGTATGTACATGTAATCGCTTTGTGTATACATGTATACTTCTGATAATATGGCAATAAGATTGTTATTAGTATTTATATCCATTGTCTACAAAAGTGAAATGAGATCAATATGTATGTAGTCGCTTTGTGTATATACCTCTGAATGTGCATGTCGCTTCTCGACCAGTGGCCATAAAATAGCATTCACTGATGATTAGTTAAAGGGTTTTCAAAAGCTCGCGGCGCTTTACAGACATCATACGGTCGGACAATCGCCGTTTTAATCAAACGAATTATATTTTAAACAAATCAACCGGTGCCCGACCGATGTGTGAATACGCCGGCTAGATGCCGATGTCACTTGCCCAGTCGTAACAACTCGGCCATTTCCGTACTTTCCGAAGAAATCGCCGAGGGGTCCCGAATAGTCACCTACCATCATTGAGAACTGAGAAGGCATACAAAACACCATACGGGCGCCGTCAAAATTTAAAGTAGTACCTTAACTTCACTGGTCAGCGTACGATGTCTAAAACCTGACTTTTTATTCTGCGATTGGTGCCGTAGAATGATACGATATTTTTGTAAAAAGGACGCCGCACGGTGTCCGAAGATGATTTGTGATCATAGCATTATTTATACCACTTATAATTAATTAAAGTGTACTTATCTGTTTACTAATTTATAATTGACTTATTCATAATTGAAAAACCCACACTAACATATTCCACAGTATATTTGAGTACTGATTAAGTCAATGTTATTTAATTAACATACTCAGTATATTAGTATATATGTGTCAGCGTCTGAGATTTTGGGTCCCATTGACGAAATGACGTCACTTAGTAAAATGACGTCAAAGAAAAACATTAAATTATGGGGTATTTAAGATGATTTTTACTGACCTACAATAACTGGGTTAAGTGTTTCCATGTCAAAATTCTTTAAATATGTTGTAAATATATCATATCTTTGCTAATTTATCCTATGAAATTGACAACAAATGTATTGATAAAAATGTAACACCCTTATATTTGACATACACACTGTTTTTGATGCTTCAGGCATGTTTTTCAAAGTGGTGATATAGACATGAAAAATAGGAATATCTTCATTTTATTCCTAAAACTGTAATCTGCAAACGTACCCCTTTCAAATGATACCAAAATCTCAATATCGCTTAAATAGTCAATTGGACCCAAAATGTCAGACTCGGACACATATATTTAAAAGAAAACCCACGTCATTTGTGTTAATTTTATTGTCAATCGGTTTCCTTTACACTTGCGCTTGCGGAGCCTCAGGCTATCCTCGAGTTTTGTGGATATTTTAAAATCAGTGTACTGTAACCTGTTATTTGATCCGTCAATAGGCTGCCATATTGCTAACCCTCAACTTAGATCTTGAGCTTGGAAAGGAAGAACATGTTGCTTGCTTGTCGACTTCATCGTTCACCTTTATTGCGAAGATTATAATTGTGTTTAACACAAGGTAGCTTGGAAAATCTATGTTTTAATATTAGAAATACTAATTACAACTTTCTACTAAAAGAAAGTCTACTTTCGCTTTTAAAATTACATTTAGTAAGCAAATGCAGGTAGAATATGAAATAATTAAACGAATTTTAGGATTTATTTCAGTTTTATTTTCAGAAAACAAAATGTTGAGGTTATTTAGTCATTAAGCCTATTCAATAGTATTGAAAAATAGGTTGACATACTTGTTTATGTAAATAAAACCCTAGCGCAATTGGAATAAATTTTGAACAATAAAACTTTACACAGTACTGAGTAGCCACAATGTCAACGCGCTCAGTGAAATCCATTTTTGATATTGTACTTTGTAACACACCTGTAACAATCTGATTTTAAAAGCATTCGGCAGTCATGTATATTTAGATAGTCATCACTATCTTCACATGATAATTTCATTGAGTACACACCGGTCTAATGACCTGTGTATTTACGCTCTAAGAGTCATGGGATCGCACAACTTTCAAGCTACTTTCACTATCCTTTAAGTTTAAGATATATGATAAGAGAAAGTGAAATTAGAATTTTCGACTTGTTTTGTCAAAATGATTTTTGCCTCAATTGAACACATGTAATAAAATAGACATACGTTTTAAAATTTGTTATTTATTTACCTTTACGTTTTATACACGTAAACTATTATATTAAAGGCAATTTTCTAAATTCGTCAATCCTACGCGAACTATATATGCGGAAGCACAAATCCCCCAAATAGGGGGTAATCCTGCGATCTAGTATAGAGGTGATAATAACGTAGTGACGTCACCATCTATGCATAGAATGTTCACATGTTGTTTTCTTTTATTGTTTCAGTCTGGTTCTAACATAGATTACAACATGGCTGAAGTAGATGGCAGAAAAACGAACCCAGCTGGTGTTGGATCTGCAGATGCAGCGATATTTTGTGGGCCCTGTGGCGATGTCAAGGCCTCTTCATTCTGCAAGGACTGCCACGAGTACCTCTGCTCTAGCTGTACAAGATGCCACGAGAGACTTGATATCACCAAACATCACCAGCTACTGAAAGGCTCTCAGTTCCCATCCATTTATCCTACACGACAAAAGATGGCCTCCGAATCTTTTGAGAAATGCAATAACCATCCATGGGAGGACATTAAAATTTTCTGCAAAACCCACCATGTTCTTTGCTGTGTGGCATGTTCTGTTGCAATGCACGAACATTGTAAAAAGGACTTCATTCCAGACATCGTACAGAGCTACGTAGCAGGGGCGGAATACAGCAAGCTACAGTCTGACATCCAACATCTTGATCAACTAGGTGTTCAGTGTCAGGCAGACATTGACAGATGTATGAAAGAATTAGATGAACTGAACTGGGATGAAGTAGACAAGCTGAAGAAATATAAAGAATATATTATGAAATACCTAAACAAGAGAGAAAATGAGCTGATAGCTGAGATGCAGCAGCTTCATGATCATGACTTGTCTCTACTGAAGGACATCCAAGCCAGACTGAAGACCTGGCAGTCTGACCTCGGTGATGCTAAAGCCAAGCTCCAGTCACACCAACAGAGCACTTACAAACTTTTCCTCACAGCAAAGAGGACACTGGCTCTAGTTGATCAGTTGCAGGAATCTCTATATGACATGCAGCAGCAGACCAGGTACCAGCACTATGAGCTTGTTAAGGATGATCACATGGAGAAGATACTGACTGACACGACCGGCCTGGCTTCTCTGAAGTCAGCCGATGTTGAGGGGGAAACAGGTAACTGGACAATGTTTTATCTGGGTCTGACTCCTATTAAATTGTTTTATTTCTGATAAAAGGTTATAAAGTGGTTCTTAATATCAAGGCTTATGTGTAATAATTTTGTTGCAGAAGTGTAATTTAGGGTTTTTCTAATGTATTGTTTTACTATATTTCACCCAGTATATGATTTACATGTTCATTTATTGTAATGTTCTACATGAACTTTTTCACTTTACATGTACGTGTATAAGAAATACTTTTCATGATCCTGAGCTCCTTATGAGAAGAGTGTACCATATTCAATTAAAATGTTCATGATAATTATCACATTTTGAGATGTTAATGTTTCCAGCTTTCTCCCAGCTGAAGAGGCAGGAGGACATAAAGGTGAATACTGGTGGTGGGGGAATATTTGACATAGCTGTGGTGTCAGACACCAGGCTGCTGGTCATCGTGAGTGCAAAACAAAGGGTGATTCTAGTGAACAGTCAGACAGGTGGGACAGTAGCGCAGATCACAGTCAAACATAGTCCACGTAGGGTGTGTACGTTTAACAACATCATGGCTGTAGTAACATTGCAGGGTGAGAGTTTACAGCTTATAAACATAAAAGGCGACTCCCTCGAATTAGGTCAATCCCCTAGGCTAAATAGATATGGCTGGGGAGTAGCCAGAAGTGAGGACAAAATTGTTGTGTCATATGTGTCACCCCCTTGGCTGCAAGTATTGTCCATGGACGGTACAGTAATGCACACATTCAACACTCAGGCAGCAGGGGGAGATGTGTTCAAGTGTCCTTTGTTCATTACCACAAGTGCAGACGGCATGGTCTATGTCTCTGATAGGGATAAATCAACAGTCACACAGCTTGATTCGAACCTGCATGTAATAAGAACCTACTCTGACCCCATACTGCAGAACCCATGTGGAATCATCTCTGTCAGTGCAGACCAGGTGCTGGTATGCAGCCATGACAACCACAGAATCCTGCTGCTGTGTCCCAGCACCGGTGCCATCACAAGCATCCTAGGACAGCAGGACGGGATCAAGGAGCCTTGGGCTCTGACTTACTCACCGTCTCAGAAGAAGCTGTATGTCGTACCCGATGAAAGGTCAGGAAAAATCCAGGTCTTCCCGCAACAGTGAATGAACTGACTGACAGTGATTGTAGCACACATGTAGCTTATAGAGATAGTGTCTACTAATTTGACTGACTCTGTTGACTTCCTTGCGGGTTTACTCTTCTCTTATTGATTCATAGACCTACACATTATAATGTTGTCTCATTGTATTATTGTTGTGCATTATATTTATATACAATCGCTTACGATTTAATTAATTCAAATACTTAGTTTTATATCACATGTATGATGTATCTTTTGTGCATCCTATATACTACATAGTACACCATGTTATCGTAGATAGTACGCCATTTCGTCATTACCCGAGGAAGGCCTATGGCCGATTCATTGCTTTAAATAAATTATTGTTCAACCGGAAGTTTGACTTTCTAATATATTATAGAGTTCACATACTGTAAGTCAGATGTGAGGAACCTTTCGAAGCCAAGCGAGAAAATTCTATTTTATTAAGATAACTATATTAACTAAAATTGTTTTATTTGATAATTAGTACTACATGTATAAGATCACGTAAATCTTGCATTGTATTAATATTATATTTACTATGCATGCTTTATTATCATGTTTGTGACAACTATGATCTTCAATGCTACTGTCAAATAAAGACTTAAATTTATATTAAGTTTTCTTTATTGGATTCCAGGTGTTCACACAACTTCCCTATGCGTACCTGAAAAATCTTAAATAATCAGGAATCCGGAATCAACGTTAGGTTATATAGACACGGACGTTGCAACAAGCGAAACCCGCTATATAACAAATAGACAACAACACGAGTGGTAATAAAATACGTTTATCTATGCACTTCGACAATGAAAGGCGAGTGTATTGAATTTACATAAGGCGTGTAAGCATGCACTTAACTCAAGACTAGTAAAGTGATTATTTCAGCAAAATGTTTAAGCAATAATCATACAAAATATTTATATACTAATATAGTAATAACATATAACAGATCCATTTCTTTCTTATAAAACATTACAGTGCATTCAAACCATGTACAACATATAGAGCTACATGTAAATGAGTTTATAAGAAGTTAACAGTTGATAAATAGAGTTCAGTACACTCAATACATGAAGTAGTAATCACAAATACCTATGGTTTGCATAATATATATATCGGAACAAGCACTTAACTAAGGCTTGTTGTTCAACATCAGCAAATATCACGGGTCATTTACACTCATTTGCTATCTAACTAATACGTCTTCGCAATTAACGCAACTGTCTTATCGACGGAACGTGTTAAATTACGTCCGATACTCCGAACAATGCAGGAAAGCATGGTACGCCAAACATTTCATGTGCGCGTAGTCATCGAAACACAAATCAGTCTTCTGATTGGTCCAAACGACGTTGTGTGTTATGACGTTACGCACTTTCCCGCCTTTTGTCAGAGCATGGGACGTCATTGGAAGTGTTCTGTCGATACCTTAATTGCTATCTCGCTAATACGTTTTGGCAATAGTCACGAATCTGTCCTGGTGTGTAATACCAAAATACATGTACCCCAATGGGTGAAACAAGTGATCATCTGCATATTCATCTATATTCAACAACGTGTTGAAATGAAGGGACAACATATGACTCGCTGTAAATACAGATTGTTTCATTACAAATGCACCATTCGCTGTAAATGCACCAAAGTCTTGTACCAGTGTGCAGTAGTCTGTTTTGTTTTCATAGCACTTTTGTAATTCCCATAATGCCAACAACCGCAGAACGATGTTATTCCATGTTTTTCGTCAACTGTAACTGTACTAGTCTAATAAACTGAATGCAGTAGTTATTTGTATTTTAGTAATAATTTCATTATTATAGTGTCAACCATAGGTCGTAAATTTTAACAGCAAATGAGTAAATTCAGTTAGTGATTTCATTGATTGAAGTGACAACATACATTTGTATTTATGACTCGCTATGCATACCGATTTTCCATTGAATGCACCATTTAAGTCTAATAAAAAACCACGAAAGGCGTATTGGTACAGATTATATATATAAATATATACATTTCATGATCACAATGTCAACCAAGGTTTGATGGTACTCCAAGCATTATGTGGTTTATATAAAATAATCACAATGTGGACCATGGGTCGATGGAACTCCAGGCATTGTGTGGTTGATATAATATAATCCCAACGTGGACCACGGGTCGATGGAACTCCAGGCGTTGTGTGGTGATCAGAATGCGGATCCCTGGTCGTCACTCTCGGGTGTTTTCTACTTGAACCTGTTCTGGTGCTGGTAGATCGTGGCCAGCTGCTGCCTGGCCTTCTGTAGCTCCTTCTCCTTGCGTATAATCTCATCCTGAGCAGCCAGCACCTGGAACTCAGCAACGGGTGAGTAAGAGGTGAATCAACGGGCGATTCAGTAGAGAATTGACAGGAAAGGTAAATTGACAGGGGTGAATCAACGGGGGATTTTAGCGGTGAATTGAAAGGATAGGTGAATTAACAGGGGAGTCAGGGGTGAACCAACGGGTGATTTTAGCGGTGAATTGCCAGGATAGGTATATTGACAGGGGTGAATCAACGGACGATTCAGCGGTGAATTGACAGGATAGGTGAATTGACAGGGTAGTCAGGGGTGAATCAACGGGAGATTTTAGCGGTGAGTTGACAGGATAGGTGAATTGACAGGGATGAATCAACGGGGAATTTTAGCGGTGAATTGACAGGATAGGTGAATTGACAGGAATGAATCAACGGGGGATTTTAGCGGTGAATTGACAGGATAGGTGAATTGACAGAAATGAATCAACGGACGATTCAGTGGTGAATTGACAGGATAGGTGAATTGACAGGGTAGTCAGGGTCGAATCAACGCGAGATTTTAGCGGTGACTTGACAGGATAGGTGAATTGACAGGGATGAATCCAGGGGGGATCTTAGCGGTGAATTGAAAGGAGGTCAGTGGTGAATTAACAGCATTGTGTACACACCGGTTTAATGACCTGTGTAATTACGCTCTAAAAATCATGGGATTGCACTACTTTCAAGCTACTTTCACTATCCTGGGTTCACGATAGATGATAATAAGAGAAAGTGAAATTAGAATTTTCGACTTGTTTTATTAAAATGTTTTTACCTCAAATGAACACAAATAATAAAAAAACATACATTATAAAATGTATTATTCATTTACCATTACGTTTTATACACGTTAACTATATATTAAAGGCATATTTCCAAATTCGTCAATCCTACTCGAACTATATTTGCGAAAGCACAAATCCCCCAAATAGGGGGTAATCCTGCGGTGTAGTATAGAGGTGATAATAACGTAGTGAGGTCACCATCTATGTATAGAATGAAATTAACAGGTGAAATAGAGGTTAAGCAACGGAAAGTCAGAGTCAAAGTAACAGCGGTGCATTTCTAACAAAAATTCTAGCACATTTTTCTGTTCCTTTAATCTGTGTGTGACTTCAATGAATATTAATCACTTCAAAACAATAAAACATAAAAACAAATATAAGTGTAACACTGACATACAACGTCAATGTCTAGTTTTACAGCATCAGAAACACATGTTTTCGTTTTAATTTTAGCGCCGCTGTATTGCAAAAGACCGAAATTAAATAATGTAGATTCTTACAAACAAATACAGTTATTTGGTGCTTAATTTCTATCAAGATTATTATTCGTGTTGGAATTTTTTGGCGGATGAAGGACGATGATGGCGGATGGCGTATGCGTTCAAAACTGAACACTTCTATAAAAAGTAATGAGAGCGTATTTTTCAATTTTTGGACGCAGATGATGTGTGCGGATGGCCTTACTTCACCGGTCAGCGTACGATGTCTAAAAACTGACTTTTTGTTGTACGATGGGCGACGTACAATTGTACGATCATTTGGTAGACGCCATACGGTGTCCGTAGATGATTTGTGGCCAAAGCATTATTTATACTACTTACTGTGAATTAAAATGTAATTTATCTGTTCCACCTTTACTTATTCATAATTGAAAACCCCACACTAACACATTAAACTGATGAAAGGGAAAGCCCTCAGGAAGCATAGCCTGCACGAGAAAACGGCAGCCTCGGTTTTATTGAAGCTGTTCACCAGTGGCAATGAATGATGCCACACCACTGACGCCCCCTAGCGCATAAGCAGAACTCCATTTTCAAATGTAAACAACATACATGTACACTCCATGATCCCTAAGGACCAGAAAAATATGACTACACAATAATGTAGTACGGGGCGACTTTCTACAGCCGCCACACAGGCACAAAACAACAGCT
>Ga0224511_10005376_pt1 | contig 10026 bp, 4 predicted proteins | sample SF_May12_sed_USG_2_FD_169988 | JGI IMG/M metagenome (GOLD analysis project Ga0224511, IMG submission 169988) | Sediment microbial communities from San Francisco Bay, California, United States - SF_May12_sed_USGS_8_1 | ecosystem: Environmental > Aquatic > Marine > Sediment | place: USA... | reverse complement strand
TAAACTCCATGCACTAACGAAGGTAATCTTAAAGTTTTATAAGTCAAACATCAATAGTTTGTCCAAAACAGACAAATCAATTTTGGTTCAAAGATTTATTTACGTCCTAATTTCTAATCTGTTCATTTTTGGACAAACTATTGATGTTTCACTCATAAAACTCTAAGATTACCTCCGTTAGTGCATGGAGTTTTATATGCCTAAGTGTAAAAGGGAGGGTCATATTAGATTTTGAGTTCTGCTCGCCCGCATGAAATCCATTGTTTTGGCTAACTAATGGTTAATTAACAATTAATTTTATGTTTTATTAATAAAAATTGGTACTTTTGAGGTGACCTCACAGTATTTTGCTAATTTCATATCAAATGGACTTTTTTGGGGCTGCTTTGGGCATTTCAATATATTTCACCACCTTAAAGTATGACCTTCCTAATGGATTCACATATTTGCAGCTAGGAAGAGATTTTAAAAACCTTTTTTTATATAAATATAATTATGCCATTTTGAGACGATCCACCACAAAACTTTTATCAGTTTTTGGATTTCGGATTTTATAAACAAGATTGAAAATTTTCATTTTATTCATATTTACGGGAAGTAATAATGTGTAAAATTACTTCCCTTTAATTTAATTTAAGCAAATATAGGTAACTGGCATTTTAAAAAAGATTTGTCTACGGTTAAAAAGTAAAAGCATAATATATATCACATTGTAATGAAAAAACTTGTTTATTTTTTTTGATAAAAATACAAATGTGTATCCTTCGTAGTCCATTAAGATGGTCATACCTTAATCACGAGTTTAACATTTCTTAGATAAATAATACACAGCCCTATATACATGTTCATGTATTTCTCTATTAACAGTAGTTCGTCAATTACATATATACTTTGAAAATAGATGCGGAAATAATCACACTCAATTGTCCATTTTTTATCTTAGAAAGAGAGGCGTTACGCTTGTACATCCGTTTTCTGATCTATTTCTGTAAATTACTTCTAGAAATTAATTTTCTTCGATAAATTGTTCTAGAAAGTTTTACCATCTTCTTGGAGAAAATGTTTTAGTAGCAAATACATTGCTGACTGAACATGTCACATCATTTTCTAATGTACATCTACATGTACTTGTAATTTATTGTAAAACACTGAAAGTGTATGCTTTAATACAGTTTATGCAAATTGTCAACGTGTTGTTGAGTTGCGTGTTTTGTACATGATTGTACTGTGTTTAGTGTGTTTGTTTTTGTACTGTCTAGTTTGCCGTGATGCCCTTTAAATTAACACCATCTACTTTTTTGAAATTTTTGTTCGGTGTACTATTCTTTCATTGATGGTAACCAAAACCAAAACAGCCGAATACACCATGTCATTTTAACATACATGGAACATACAGACAATTTTACACATTTTAAGTCATGAATGCACATTCATTGCAGTTTTAAAATATAACTAATGGACAAACTGTGACATAACTGTTGCAGACATCATTTTGTACAATAAAGACAAACACTTATGTTTTTATGGTTGCATATGTTCAATTGTTCAATTTGCACCATACATGCACTGTAAATCCTGAGAGTACAGCTGTGTTTGACCTGTATTGAAACTGTCGAAACCGGATGCTGTACTTATAAATGCATTTTTAGTAATTATGATAAGGATTTTATAGCAATTTAGGTACTATGTTATCATAACGGTTACTCAGTCATCGAGAAATATAGCCACTACATTTTTATCTCTCACATACCATTGCAGATGTAAAAGTAGATACACACGCTTACATGTGTATATGCAAAAAATATGCAAACGCTTTTTTCTAGACAATCTTGCATATTTCATATCACAACCAATAACAGATATTCTAGCCATCAGGTATATCTCCTACTTTTAATACAAATGTGGAAGTGTCATGGTTTATTCGGTCAACTATTTTTGGTTTCACCATGATTTTCACTTGTTACACTTCAAGTCATTAATGTTCACATTCCAAGGAGACAGTGGCCATACTTTTGCTGACCGTTGTGACCCGTCGTCGTTATTGGTAAACACGTTATTTAAATCAAACAATCAACACTGTATGTGTTCGATATTTTTGCGAAGGTAAAAAACAATTCCTTTTGGTATACAACCGATTTTATGCTTCTTCTTATTAATTACTAACACGAATATTTGTTGTTGTTTGGTGTGTTGTTTTTGTTATATTAATAATCGTGTATCGCAGGTGCATTAAGATTTTATCTATACTTGAGAGAATACTTTGTCAACACATAATTAGTACCCATGGCAAAATTAAATAGTTCTATCACAAGCAAGCTTGTCAAACAGAAACTGATAAATATACACATGATTTTTATTATGACAATATTTAAATGTATTTTAATGTCACGACTTTTAATTTAAAAAGTAAATGAACTTTACTCACACCAGGCTGAAATATATTTCTCTTTTACTACACACAATTATGTTCATGTCAAACGCATATAATAAATAGTGTATGAAATATAGTACACTAAAATCAATCGCACGTCATGAATGCATTGTTTTAAGTCTTTGAACCTTGATGATTATAATATTCGTAACTCGCGTGTGTCAAGACTTGCATTCTTGCAAATTTAACAATTCCAAATCCGAAGCAATTTCAGATAACTTCGGTTTTTATTAAGCTCTCATCTCTGTTATTTGATCATATACTTTCATAAACTTGGTGATTTATTAGCAAAAACCTACATATGAACTAGATAAGACGTACTCTTTCAATATCATTATTTTAAATTTGACATAATTAAAGCGCAAACAAATTAAAATGACTCCTGATTTGCGCAGCCAAACTTCGTAGATTTGATAACACATTGTATATATATATTTGATATAACGGACGTTCAGTTGCATGATAAATGTCCGTGCATGTCTATGTGTACCAAAAGTTATTTGTAAATATACGGGAATATGGCAAAAAGAGAGACGAATGAATCAATGCTATAGTTACATGTACAACCATACTACATCATAATTATGATCACAATCCTTGAAAAGAGTTCAGAAATCTGCGTTGATGCATATATTTAGTAGAAAATCCACATTGCTCATGTTATGGTTACGTGTCGTCCTTATTTAAGGCGCGTTAGTAGTTTTATTTATGTTTGTAGGAGAATTAATATATAACAAGCATCAAGACTAGTAACGATTAAAAACACAACATGAGAAGCATCATGAAAAATACTTTCTCAACTAAGATCTTCGGCTCACGTTCTACCTTTAGTGCACTTATATATATTTTGGAAACGTAACCAACGCCTTTTATCAGAAGAAAGTTGGTTTGTTTAAAGGGTTATTTAACATAGTCTATCTCCACCATACATGTAACACGGAATAACAAAACATGTATCTCTGACCCACTTCTTTTAAAGAAATTCGCACCAACTTCTGCTTAATGTCAAACAGTTGTTAATTACTGTTAGTCTGTTCGTTCCTAGTAAGTGAAGGTGCACCACTTTATGCTTCCGCCTATGTCGGCTATGTTTCCGGGAAACTTACACTGGTTTTTATAATTGTCGTATGGTTTTCGCACAGCTAAAATCGGAAATTCAATATACTAGTAAAATTAATTTGTTTGCTCAGCTATTCAAAGCGAAATCCCATGGCAACAATTATTCAAGCGAGTGTGAAGTGCGATTAAATTTCTGCATTTGTTCACTCCTATAATCCAACACACGTTTCTTCCCACGTTTAGTCAAAGGCATATCAAGAACGCATTATTTTTACACAAAAACGCAATAAATGCTTTTTATTAAAGCATCTTGTAATTTTGAATAATATCCCCTAACACATTTAAGTGTGCTATCAAACAAACCCAATAAATTATCACACTAGGATAGCTGTTTTATTACACTAGCCGTTTACAATGTAGATTTGTCACCGTGTTGGTGTTTAACGGCGCAATTTCTTTAAATATATGTATTTGTAACAAAAAAGTACACTAACAACTGCACTGAAAATGTACAACTCATATGATACAGTTTACGAAAAAGTAAAATGATCTCAATTTTCTAGTATGCTACCTGGCAACGTCTATTTTAATTACATAAACACTTACATTACATCGTCCTCCGATTTCTGTCAACCTAAAGCATGTTTTGTACGTGTGTATAGTAAAAATCTACATATTTGACACTTTCTTTCACACTTCAGTAAAGTTTCCTGACTCCGCGGGAAAGTAAAAATAAACAAGATACCTTTTTTTAATAAGATATTGATGGGTATGTGTTAAACATATCTCAAGTTAGTTGCAAAACATTAAACGTGACTGTATATTGTTTTTTTCATATAATAAATAGACTTATGCAATTTAGTTTTCATTTATAAGTACGAAGTTGTTATGAGGACAGACACACAAAACATATGAAAGTTTGTTTTTTTTTTAATTTTTGGGTGTGACATTTCAATCTTGTCTTGTTATCAAAAGACACAATTAGTATGCGCATATCAAACTAGATATTGCATTCACACATCATTAAAACTATTGAATGAAAACACCGATACACGAAGCAGCCAAGCGAATTTGACGACATTACTGAAACAAAGATAAAACACAAACAAATAAAAAATACCAGAAAAGACTCATAGCAAATACTATAGACTGAGAGGTATATTTTACATACATCAAGTAACCAGATATCGTCGATGGATAATGATCTCGGATACTGTAGCGATGATGGTATTAGGATAAAAACATGTGTACATCATAACAAATTATTCTCTTTTGAATAGATAATCATAAATACGATACAAATACACAACAATTAAAATTAACAAGTAAAACGATTGTGTCTGTATAGAGGTTAATTCCAGGATATCGTTACTTATACAGTTTTACAAAATGTTCAAATGATGTCCCAAATGTAAAGGCTATATTATAATTGTTGACACTACATGTTGAGTATTATCAATAATTGCTGTTTTGGTATTACGCTTCAAGTTTCGATTTACATGTTAGTGTTAATACTCAGCATCTTCAACGTTTCAAGTTATGGGCATGAGCTTAATACATGTACATTTACGTTTATTCTATTTCTGCTACTTGGTAATCATCATTTCGGTAAACCACTTTTGCGATCGACATTGTCCTCGGGTTTGGGTCAACATTATGTCGACTTTTTCTTCATCCTTGGACCAAATCTTGTGAATTCCGTTTCTGTGATAACCTTTTCTACTCATAAATTGTAAAACAAGACAGTGTGACGCAAGTTATGATATTGTTGAACCTAAAATCAATGTGTATGCATTACGTAACATACCTCCTCTAAAACTTAACGAGTCTGCCACAATGGGCAGCTATATATAGCCGCTGTCTATTATAGTCGACGTTTGCGTCTATCAGTATCCATGTTGTCTAATGTAAAACTCAACTTTGTCTACATTTGTAAGATCGGTAAAAAATATTACACGTGAAGTTGTTTTCTTTACAGTTTAATTGTTCATTTGCTTGAATATTGTCGATAACATTTATAATCAAGACGTTTACATTTTAATTAAAACAAAACATAGATAATCAACTCATAATGTCTTGACACTCAAACAGTTTGAATCAGGGACTAAAGCCAAGCATAAATGTGTTAATGTTTTTAATTCTAATTAAATTGAGAAAAAGAACTTTTTCAAGAAGATTAGCTTGTAGGAAGAAAAATAGATTGGTTAATATATATTATTTAATAATTAAACAAAAGAGACATTGCTGGGCGTGACCTATATTTGACATGGCATATTTATTATTAAGTATAATTATTATTAAATTGACAATATCGATAAAATATGCTAATGATCATAGACATACTTACGTTTGAAGATATTAACATAAACTACATTACCGTGCTCACGTGCGGCAATGCATTCATACAATTAAATTATGCAGATAACATGATGGTACACGTCTGTAATACCGACACGAAATTAATCGATTCGTGAGCATTACGGAAGAAACATGTTTCACGTGTGTCAATGTAGTACTAGTACATGTAATATATTTTACTTGAAATGACAGCGTTACTGAAAAATTAATGCGTCAACAAGATTAGTCGTCCAAATGCAGGGGGTGCTTATGAAAGTATTTGGCAATCAATGACATTTAACGGACAACATCACGTGTTCATGTATGTGTTCATCGCTGCAGCCGTTCATGGAAATTGGGCCATTGAATTAACCGATTTGTATTCCTGAAATCTTAACACACTCATCCTCTTTAATCTAGTCAGACAGGGCTCTTGTCGACAATAACCTTGTAACTAATCGCTTACTGTGTTCCATTACTAGTTTCGAGGATACATCAGCTAAAGTGTAATTACAATTCTACTTACGGCGTTGACATAAAAACAAACGAGTTTCTAGATATATATGGAAGCGTACCAATTATCCGTATTGCTTTTATACATTTAAAGTGAGATCTGGCGTAAACAATCTCAAGTTCATGTTATATATACAATATATTTTGTTTGATTTAGATTGGCTTTGGCAAGTTTTAGTCTTAGATGTTATTATATGTGTACATTGTTTTAAATTCAATCAACTGTTTAAGGCAGATTAGTTTTGATATGCTGCGTGACCGTCGACCAATGTCATACTTAAGGTAAAACCTGTGTAATAGATTCACATATTTGCAGCTAGGAAGAGATTTTATAAACCTTTTTTTATTTAAATATATGCCATTCTAAGACGATCCACCAGACAACTTTTCTCAGTTTTTGCTTTTTTGATTTTATAAACAAGATTGAAAATTTGCTTTTTGTTCATTTGTATGGGAGATAATAAGGTGTAAAATTACTTCCCTTTAATTTAATTTAAGCAAATATAGGTAACTTTCATTTTAAAAAGATTTTTCTACGGTTGAAAAGTAAAAACATAAAAACATAATATAGTTCACATTTTAACGAAAAAATCTTGTTTATTTTTTGGATAAAAAATACAAATGTGTCTCCTTCATAGTCCATTACAAAGGTCTTACCTTAAAGAGAACGACGGGTGCGCCCCCTACCCCCTGGATCCGCTAGTGGTTATTTTGCCTCTGCCAAGGGCTTTAAAGGTCATAGCATTTATTTGGTAGCACGCGACCGTTAAGTTTGTTTTATATTGAACTGTTTGCATAGATGTGCAAACGGCATTAATAGTTTAGCATGGTCGGTCCTCGTTTAGTCGTAACAATGTGAGGACGATACTAAACGTCATTTGTGTGTATCATTAATTGAAATTTAATATAGTTTTCCTTGAAAATGACGTCATTTTCTGAATGCTGGTGAGCTGTCGTTTGGACAACTCACTCTGCTCTCAGCTCTCTTATGGTAAGGCTGCATTTTTGTTTGTCTCTTAAATTTCGAACAGTGCATGTAAAGATTAGAATTATGGCATCCAAACGAAGGTGTATGACTTTGATGAATGTGTGAAGTCAATTTTGTGACTTGACTATGGAAAAAGTTCACGCGTCGTCGCTAATGAACTAGTTAAAGCAGTGAAAAAACGATCCCTGATGTGTGCGAGAGGTACGATCGGAAGGACATCTTCAATGTGGGCGAAAGTGGTCTGTTCTATCGTGACACGACCAGGTGTTACGGTCAGTTCGAGTGAAGTTGCACAGTATCTTGAGCACATGATACAGTTCGCATTGTATAGACATCAGCCTACTATGCTAAATGAAATCATATACTTGGATTGTTTTATGCAGCATATGGTAGAGGCCACAGATAAACAGGCCAACATCAGTGACTTTTTTATTACTGTTTGAGTAAATGTTACAAAAGTTTAGGGAACTGTGCATGATTGGTTACTGTGTGCAATGAGTTATATAATTGACCACTGTTTGCTATTTGCAATGTTTTAGCCATGTTTATCATTGAAATGGACTTTGTGGACATAAACATTAGTTTTTAATCATTTGAAAAATATAAAAAATACCTTTGGATTTTAGGGGGCACTGTTTTTTTCTTATTCTTTGTACGGATGTGCATGGCCAAAGTCATTTTTACTTGTGGGAAATTTAATTTTTTCATTTTATTGATACTGTATATCAATGTTGTTTTTACATGTACACATAAATGTTTGAACTGTCAGTTTTCTATTATATTACATGCATGTTAACTTAAACTGATGATGGTTGTGGTGGCGGCGGCGGCGGCGATGATGATGATGATGATGATGATGTTGATGATGATGATGATGATGATGATGATGATGATAATTAAGCTGATGCATATATTCCTAAAACAAACACAATATTAATATATAAAAACTAGTAGCAAGGCTGCACATACCATATCAGGTGAAATCTTGCTTTTGCTGCGACCCTCCATTAAGAAGCCACTTCTGGTAAGCAACCAACGTGTCTGATTCCCTTGGCTTGCTGCTTAAGACAGGTTCGACAGTATAAACCGTTGTCTAGCCTACTTACACTTCGTGGAACAGGGACGCAAAGTGTCGTTATCTACACAAGACATAGGAGCAAGTGAAATGTTTAGTGGCGTGTTTCTGATAATTGTTTCCAATACCTTAACAACTTTGATATTCAATTTAGTTTCGACGCACTGCTGTTACAGATGCATTATTAAGAACAACGTTTAAAAACAAATTCATGTTATAAAATTACATTATTTTACTGTTTTTTTTTCTACATTAATTGTGGTATTTGCTAATAATAAACCCTTGGGATACGTCTCGCGAGATACAAGAACGTACACTGTATGGTCATAAAAGTAGATAAATGTAAATATAAGGTTTGATTGCTATATTTTTGTGCCCATACAATGTATTGAGCATTTATACATGTACTCAATTTGTGCAAAGACAATAACAATCAATCCTTTAATCAATCACATAGTCCTTTTAAGACGTACAACGATTCCGATAATGACATTTTGAGTTAGAAAAAACAACCATAAGCACGTCAATAAACAAATGAACAATCTGGTTCCAATTACAAGTGTTTTCGTTATGGCAGACCTACAGTCATTCAAACATCTCACCACTCTACCCAGTGTTGTGAACAGTGGACACTAAATTACTTTAATCAGATGGAAACTAAAATCCTTGGCCGTAAGATGATGGGACCAATTCCAATGCCAAAGTTTATTGTACAAAAGGCCTCCGGTACACTAATAGTTGTGTTATGATTTTAAACTAATTCATATACTTGAATAAAATTATACGGTTCCACCACCGGCCACCCTTGCCGTAGTGGAAAGGTGACGGCCTAAGGTTCTCAAGGCATACGCGCAGGTCCGTTGTTGCACAACTGTTTGATCACTGACACAATACTCCGGTTATGACATTTATTTTTGGTATATATTTGCATGTTTCACAACCTATGCATACAGTATAAACATAAATATACAATGTCTATGTGGAATGATGTCGCATATAGAGACATGGGATAACTGCCTCTGAGCTCTGTACACATATAATTATTGAAAGGGACAAATATGGCCGTCGTCAACTTTGTTACTATCCGGAAAGGTAACTCTTTACTTCTTACATGAGATTAGTATAATTGTGAAAAATTGTTAATTTGTATACAAACATTGGTTCCGTATATAATGGTTTGAGGTATAGTATAGGAGATTTATACCTCACTCTCAGCCATCCGGAACTTCGTAGTACAAGGGGTGGCAGATTTAGCGATTTAAAAGTGTAAAGAAAGATTAGCATCGGCTCCGGATAGAGCCGATGTTTTAAAACTAAACGAGTTCTCCAGATTAGGTCATAACTCATATGACCTTATCCGAAGCAAACTAGACTCGGAGCTTTCCGACCACAGCCGACCGTTATTTCGGCAATGTTCGTAACGTACGGAACATTTCGAAGTGTATAGGTTCTATTGTAGAATAATAGGGGTGTATTTGTGAGTGTGATTCTTAATGTATAACTAATTTAGGGCTGGGTCGATACGGAAACAACTTGATACGATACGTATTGCGATACGCACAAAGCAATACGCAATACGCATTGACGATACGATACAAAGGTAAACATTTGGGGACATTAAGA
>Ga0224511_10005375_pt1 | contig 10026 bp, 7 predicted proteins | sample SF_May12_sed_USG_2_FD_169988 | JGI IMG/M metagenome (GOLD analysis project Ga0224511, IMG submission 169988) | Sediment microbial communities from San Francisco Bay, California, United States - SF_May12_sed_USGS_8_1 | ecosystem: Environmental > Aquatic > Marine > Sediment | place: USA... | reverse complement strand
CCTCAAAATTTATAGGGGTCATCTACTGACCATGACCAATCTTCCTACCGAGTACCATGACTGTCACTCATAAACTTTTCAAGATATTGAGCGGACATGATGTGGCTAACGGACGGACAGACGGACGGACGGACGGACGGACGGACGAGCGCCATACCATAATACGTCCGAAGTTTTACTTCGGGCGTATAAAAAAGGTTCAATTACGGGTCTCGGATGCCGGATTTAAGTAGCCACACTTGCTGTTTTCACAGCAAACATCACACAAAATAAAAAAAACGATACCATTTAATCACCGTTTGACAGAAATCGGGCATAACAGTTTAACCAAACGATGAGGGTTAAAACAATTATCATCTCAACGTTATTTTGTATTGAAAAAAAACGACCGAATAACATCTGTATTTAAGGGTGTGTTTTAAAGATGTCAATTTTCCCATTAAATAAATTGACTTTTAATCGAACTCGATCTATTTTCAGTTGATTAACTACCCATACGCTACATCGTTTTCTATCCGATCTCGAAATTGAATTTTTGCGCACGTTGACATTTTTTAAAGAAGATATTAAAGTATTTTTTTTACTTTCTGCATCATGTGTTGTCTTTATTTTCGTGTCTGTTTTCTCAGCTTGCTCGAAGTTCAGAATTCATCTGCGTTTGTACAAAAGAATTCATGTTGATCACACCCCTGTACACCAAACCGGATGGGGCCTTTCGTCCTGCTTAGCAGAGTGCCTGGAAAGAAACTGCACAATGTTCACCTACGATTACAACAAAAACGGCTATGATCATGATGATATATGCAGAATATACACACTTACCTTTAATGAGACACAGGAAGTTGATGACGATATGACAGACATTTATATTCGAGAATGCACAGTCACAGGTACTACATATAATGTAATAAACATTATGTTTTATTTTTCTATTTAATTAAATTAAATTTCACTAAAACACAAAACTAATCAAACATAACAGCCAACCGCCGGTGTGAGACGTTTAAATGGTTTTTGTCAAAGTTAAACAATTGTGACGCATGCACCTACGCCTAGTTGAAATATGTTTCATGAGAAAAATATTCACACATCGTATCGTTGCGACATCTGTACATGCATGCTTCTTAATTGCTATAATCGCACAACGGTACCTTTAAAAAGTATGTTAAAGCTACTATCCCAGCCTTTGTTGAAATAAACATTTTAAAATAAAATATTGCTACGTTACTCACTCAAATAAACGTCACTATAGAATTGTAATAGCACATTTATTTTGCAATAAATTTGTACCGTTGCAAACGCGTTATTTGGTAAACATTGATCTAAAATTAGATTGACCCATACATGTGCGGCGCTATTTTGACTCAAGCAAGGTGCGCGGTGAGGGGAATTCCGTTATATTTATAAACTGGAAAATCCTTCCAGGATTGTTTCACATTTTTCTAACAACACCAAGGAATTTCAATGAAATTCAAAGAAGTATTCTATTGATAATGATTATCTGTGAAATACTACAGTTTATTTTGATTTGTTTTGAATTTGGGAATTAAAATCAACCAAGGCTTGGATAGTAGCTTTTATTCCAATGATACTACGTGTATATATTGTAACAAAATAAGTACCCGTTGAGTGTGTGTATGAGGCTAGCGAGGCGATATTTCGATTTTAGCCGATCACGTGACCGGTATCATTTTTGCATAATCGGTGTCGTGCTTTTTCACGTGCCGTTTAGAGTAACAAGCTACGTCACGAGTGTACTTTAGTAAGTACAAATAAATGGCATAAAGTGCGGCCGCTGAAAAAGCTAAATACGATGTACCTTTTTGTATCGCTTAAAATTATTTTATGCTACTGTTACACTAGAGCCCGTTCGTACTACGTTCTCAACATTTTATAAAAGCAGTTGAGGTCGGGTAGAAACGGGCATATTTGGCCAAACGGTGGCTAGAATACGATTGCAACTAGTTTACATACCGTTATTGACTCGACTATTCCGTCCTCAGACCGTCAGCAGACCGTTCAGAACGGGATAAAACGGCTATGTACCACGTTTTTAAAACAGTCCTAGTCCGACTGCAGCCAGTTCAAGTCCGTTTCGTAACTAGTTCAATTTCGTTCCTATTACGTCTACTCCCGTCCATTACTCGACCACCTCGTTTACAGACCGTTCAACTCGACCACAGTACGTCCTCATTCCGTCCTCAGTGCGTTCAGATCGTAAATGCGCTCACGTCCTCGTCCGACCTATAAAAACCCACGTTTCAGCTACAATGTAGTCCACATTCAAGTTTGACGATTTAAACCAGTAACAAATACCCAAACATGCCTCCAAGCAAGAACAGAAGCAAACGTAAAAACGCCGCTCATCCACCCACACAGACTGACTGTTGTCGCCAAACCCTCTACTGAAAAAAATGATGCCCCACTGCAAAACCCCCTGTCTGACGACTTTAAGTCAGAGGGCCAGATGTCCGTTATCCATGTTACATATGTGATTATTATATGATCATATGAGAGGACGGCCCGTCTTTATACCCTCATGATTTTATCGTACTGCAAACGGAATTGTCGTTGAAAGGACTAGATACAAACGCAACAACTCGCACTGAACATAGATAAAGCGTACCGAGAACGTACTGCAAACGCTAAGGACTGTGAAGAAACGTGTTTGGAACTATTTGTTTTGCTTTTATCAGAATAAGACTGAGTAAGGACGCACTAAGAACGTTATGCGATCGAGTAAGGTCGGTCCTCAGACCAGATGAACGAGTTAGAAACGGATAAGGTCGTTACCAGATCGTACTTCTAACAGCAACTCGATCGCGTCCTAGAACGTCCTTAGTACAATCGCAGTACGGCAGTTACGTCATAATACGATCATCTCGTTTTCGGCACGATGACACTAAGTCTTTTTTCAGGACGGGATGACTTGTCAAAAATGTTGAGTCGGTTAAAACATTGTGAGAGGTCATCTCGACCAAACTCGTTCTTAGTCGTCCAAAACGTTCGTAAACAGATCTCAATAAGTTGCTATTACGACCACTCCGTTTTCACGCCGTTCAAGCCTGTTCGGCTCGAACCTTTAGGTCTTACTGAGGACGAGAACAAGTGTAACAGGGGTATTACATTGAAAGTTTGATTGCTATCAGTTAAAACAACCTTTTGCAATGTAAGGCTTAAACAAAGCATTTAATTATGTATAGCCACTATAGGTCTTTAAAGAAGAAATGTTGAAACTAGTTTAGTTTTAGCATGCTGGTCGTCTCTTGTGGCATCATTCATTACTACTGATGAACAGCTTTAATAAAACCGATACTGCTGTTTTCTCGTGCAGGCTATGCTTCCTGGGGGCTTTCCCTTTCATCGGTTTAAGTTTCTTATTTCTAATGCCAACTGAGATTATTGTGTATAATATAAAACATTTTATTGTAATTAAAAAATAAAATGTATTATTCTATAAATATTTTTATGTTGAGCTCTGTCATATTTATTAAAATGTTTATGTTATAACTCGATGTACATATTCAAGAACTTTGAACAGAACAGCTTATCAACACTGTTAAAGGTATTGTCATGTGACAAAAGCCAACAATCGTTAACAACAAGAGCTTTTAATTAAAACAACAAAACCAAATGCTGTATAACAATGGGCAATATTATCTATAGGGATTAACTTATTGTTTAAGCATATCTCACACTGAACACACGGGTTACACGGTTGCCCACCATTGTAAACGGTACATACCACCGAACCAACCGTGGAATGATCCGAGTAACACTCTTGCCATTCGAGTATATCCCTGAAAGCCGTGTATGGTTTACAAAAACCTTTTAAAACCTAGTACGCATGACATGTGCGTGTATGATCGTATAGGCGTTCGTACAAGACCACCAGAACACGCGTCAGATCGTATGAGACCGTATATACAATCGTTCATAAATTTAATTCCACGAGCGTGAACATACGTTTTTAAACAATCGCCATACGACTAATACAGTTTAAGTACGAATCATACATGATCAAGTACGGTCAAACACGATCTAGCACGGGTATACACGGTCTCAATGTCTGTTAGCTTTATCTTTTTAAAATTGTGTGCTTTATTCGTTCATACCCGAGCTAGATTCGAGTCTAACTCGTACAAACGTATCCCCGTACCAGTTAACCCGTGTATAACCAAGTATACCGTGTGGGAACGGTGGGTGTTATGTGTGAGACGGGCTTTTAGAATAACTGTTATGTAGTGTATTGAGATTGGCACATTTTATTGAAAGATAATAAATATGGCACATTTTAGACAGTTTTTGTCAAAGATTGGTAGTTTTATAAGAGTAGTTTACTGAAATAAGTATTCAATTTTTATATGTGTTGTATTTCAAACAAAATGTAAAGCAATCTAACAAAATTATTTTAAGAATAAACCAATGTATTGAAGTAACAAATAATTTATCATGGAAAAAGATGCTATCTTTGTTTGGTACATGATTAAACAAATAATTCAATGTATGTAATGGTCTGCACTAACCGTACTTTGGGTAAAAGAAACGTGTTATTTGCATTACATGTAATGCGTTTGACCCCCATCACACATTATATTTCATTACTATCAAAAATGTAATGCATTGCAGATTATTGTTTGCATTATTCTATAGTGGCAAGTTATTTTATTACTGTTAATAAATAATTATGTTTATAATACCTATAATATGGAGCTTGTACTTTAATGTTTATATATACATATATGTTATACAGCTTGTTACGGAGACATCAACAGATTTGGGTACGAGGTGACAACAAACGACATTGCTGTTGGAGAAAGCGCCAATTACTCGTGCTGGCCTGGTTACACGCATGTGGCGGGAAACTTAATCAGAACGTGTTTGCCTACGCTTGTTTTAAGTGGACAGCGCCCGACCTGCCAAATTAATTGCACATCCATGGTTCTTCAGCAATGTTTGCAATGTAGAGGTAAAACATATGGGACTGCGTCTTGTCCGACTACTCTAGCAACCGTCACTGGATCATGCCTTGGTCAATTGCCATATGCACTGAATTCGTCAGTTGCTCTGGTTGGCGGAAACTGTTACCTGTTCGAATGCAGTCAACTATTAGAATATTATGCTGTTTCTGGCAGCATTGATGACTGGACAGCAAGATACACATGCTCGAGAGGTAACGTAAAAATGACGTCGTTTTGGAAATGTGTTTGTATTGTAATTCTAATATTTCATAAAGCATACATGTTACAACACTAATGTTCTTAATACAAGGGACAGGGACATCATTTGTAAAAGGAACAACAATGTCCTGAAATTTGTTTCCGTTCTTAAACGAATTAATAAATAACCCATCTTAAGTTATGTGCGTCAAGAACAAGAAAACATACAAGTCATGTAATTTTGTACGAGTTCGTATTAGAAGATATTCGTATATCACAACGCACATCTTGAAATACATGTCAAACTTCACATATAAATTTAACTTGTTAATTGTATACCTGAAACATAATATTTACCTGTGTAAAATAACGAGCGTTAGTTAATTTAAAATGAATAACATTATAATAAATTATTGTATCTTTAACAGCAATTTAGACTTAATCTACGCACAATTTGACAACTGCTGACAGAGTTCCTTTTAATTTGTAAGAATTGGATTTTATTATAACCTAATATTTGGCTTTTATATAATATACGATATGTTGTCTGAACTAGGCTGCCCAGTGTTTCAACTTCATCGTGAAAGAAACGTGGAAATTAATGAGACGGCCGACCTTACTTTTTTTACTTGGTCATCTCGTACGTGCTTACTTGCTTGTTTCGACTTCGCTCCTTGTGAAGTTGCAGCGTACGACAGAAACGAGGAAAAATGCCAACTATTTACAACGCGTGGAATCACAGACCTAAACAGAATCACCAAATCCGACTCCGATGTCTATTTTAGAATATGCCAAGGTTGTGCCTTTCTATCAAAATTTAAAATCTTGCTGGCAACATTTGCCAATAAAAAACGCAAATATGTTTGAAATAGTAAACTAGAAATACATTCACTAATATTGTTTGTTGACTTAAATATATTATTATTATTACTAAAATGCATGGTTTGTTAAGAAATATAAGGGTTTTACTCCATTCTGGCACCTGTAACGTTTTCTGTGTTTACGCATTCTCGTTCATTGCAAAACAAGACTTTTTACCACTTCAGCTTGCACGTTCTTGAACGAAACGGACTTATTCAACGTGACGTATTCGAATAACGATGGCCTACCAGTGATTGGAACCACTGCAAACTACACATGCACGGAGGGATACACCACTCCTAATTCTACCACTCGCTACTGTAATAGTTTTACGACCTGGAATGGTTCAGAACCCACATGTATTGAAATAGAATGCAACAGTTCAATTGACATTTGGAATGGTTATTACAGTTCAATAACTACAAACCTATCACGCTACGTATTTGGAAGCGTCTTGCAGTTCAATTGCCATACGGGTTACAATCTAGTGGGTGATGCCGCACTTAAGTGCCTATCTACAGGAAGCTGGAACTCGACGTTTCCAACTTGTCAGCCAGTAGACTGCAAGAATGTCTCTACACCCGATCATGCTTTGGTACACTACCCCAACGGTACCACGTTCCAAAGTCAGGCGCATATACAGTGTGACCCAGGATTCAACATATCGGGGTTGTCTGCTTTGACTTGCAACGAGGCCGGTTTATGGGAACCGGCTCCACTAGACTGCACAGCAATAAGTAAACGCATAAGCTCATTATATTTATTTCAATTTCGGTTAAAACTTAAAACTTTTTTCTGTACTTTTCTGTAACTTATTGTTGTGGACTTATGTTCATAACTTCTGTATTTATTTCACTCCAATAAAGGATGTGCAAACCGCACAAACATTGCCAATGCCGTGATGCACGTATCAGCCGGTGTAGCAGGGATCTGGTCGTATGAGACGTCCGTCACTTACACCTGCGACATTGGATATTATTTGACAACCGACCTACCGATGCTTTGTTCGAGTGACGGTTTATGGAATGGCACGCAAGCAGTATGTGAACGAGTTACGTGTGTTCCTCCAAATGGTCCAAACAATGGGTCGTATGTTCCTGAAAACGCAGCTTATAATTTCACGGATACGGTTGAGTTTAGATGTGATCTTGGATTTGATATTAATGGTCCGAACTCTGCCAATTGCAATGCTACTGGCCAATGGTCGCAAAGTCCACCTTTATGTCAAATTAAGGACTGCGGTAACCTTACCCATCCAACACATGGAAAAGTGATTCATACTGGCGGTACGATCTTTGGTCAAACTGCTTACTACAGTTGTAGTGAAGGTTACACGCTGAATGGAACAAACTCTCGTAAATGTAATGAATTAGGAAATTGGACATTGGAATCACCAACGTGTGATGTGATCCGTAAGTTTAACATTATTGTATTTTATAGATGAAATGAAATATATATTGAAACCACTTTGATATGAAGTATTAAAATAGTTCCTATGTGTGTGCCTATATAAACATATTCTTATACCGTAACATGCCAAATATGTACTCATACCGAGGCGTAGTTATATTGGTGGCATCAACTCGCTAAATTGTAATACACTTTATGCTTTACATCATGTTCATATATAACAATATAAAATCATTTACCTATAAACGTTTATTATTTTACCATGTCATTTGTTTGTTACATTTGTCCGTATCAACTTTGTTATGTAAGTGTTAGTGCACATTCTGTTTTCAGGATGTGATGCTCTTGCTGATATCGACAATGGCTTGTTGAACATGATACCTGGTTTTTCCGGCTATTGGTCTTACGGCGCCGTAGCAGAGTTCAGTTGTATTACTGGATTCATGTTGTCCCACAACGTTTCATTACGATGCACAGAGACTGGTTTCTGGAATGGCACAAATCCAATCTGTGAAAAACGAAAATGCCAACCACCCTTCCAACCGATTAATGGCTCATTTGAACCTTTGAATACCACACACACTTTCCTTGACAAAGTAATGTACAGTTGTGCAATTGGTTTCGACCTTATTGGACCAGAGAATCGTACCTGCCTGGCTTCAGGCAAGTGGTCGTACAACGAGCCATATTGTCAACTTGTAGATTGTGGGGAAAACGTCACGGCACCGGTAAATGGAAATGTTATCTTTGGAAACGAAACTACGTTTGGCAGTGAAGCGTTTGTTAATTGTATCGAAGGATATCAACTTAACGGATCACAAACACGTATCTGCACCAGCGATGGTACATGGGGTGCTCATTCCCCAACTTGCGATGCTATAAGTATGAATTTACCAACCTTTTAAAACAACGAAAGTGTGCTGGCATAATCTTACAAATTGAACCTCGATAACATAAATAAATATACTATTATCTATAATGATTTCCAAAATTATCAATATCAATCAATTACGTATGCATTTTGCATATGTCTAATATGAACACGCAAGTATTTTGTGTTTCAGAATGTAGCTCCTTACCAAATATTACCAACGGCTATATGAACGTGTCTGAAGGAGTGGGTGGGGTTTTCACATACAACTCAGAAGCTACATTTTCATGCAAGCCTGGATTTAATCTCTCACACTCAAACACATTACAGTGCTCTGGACAGGGCGAATGGACTCACGGTCAACCAACTTGCAAATCAAGTAAAGAATTTTTGTTTGTTTGTTCCTGTCTTTTGTTTGTTTGTTTGTTTGTTTGACTAATCGATTGACTGATTGATTGATTGATTGATTGATTGATTACTTGATTGATTATTTAAAAAAAAATCAACAAAGATTAAGCAGTCAGCGCACTACCCAGCGCTCCCAGGTCCCCCAACACTAGCCTTATTTTATTCTGCAAGCAACTGAGTGGTTCATCATAGTCACATAATAATCGTTTTTTTTTTCAAATACATAGGATCATAAGTCCAACAGTACACATAAAAATAACAGATAATTGTAGTAAGTATTCCCTGTCAATGAGTTTAAAGATCATAATCAAAAATGAAGAGTTGAACATACAAAATGTTGAGGACAGCGGGAAAATGTTGAGTTTTACAGAAAAAAAGACAACTATATATAACAGTTTAGAATCTTATAAATAGTTTAGCTTCACTGTCCATTAATACAAGTTTCTCCAGAAAATAATAATAAAATGTGTTACATTTATATCTAGTTGGAATACCTTTATTTATAGATTTTGATTACATAGCACTGTATATAATCTCTTTTAATGATATATATTCATATTGTAATGTAATATGCAGAGCATAAATGATAATACATGTAACAAAATATATGCTTATATCAATATTAAATGTGTATCATCATCATCATCATCATCATCAACAACAACAACAACAACAACAACAACAACAACAACAACAACAACAACAACAACAACAACATCATCATCATCATCATCATCATCATCATTATCATCATCATCATCATCCTTTAATCATCATCTCAGATATCTGTTATGTCTCTTTCTTAAAAATGACCAACATAAATATCAATATTTAATCATTTATCAAATACATAATAGATCTATACACAAAAATAAATGATTAATATCAACACTCTATAATTATCATCAATAAGTCTATCAGCCCGTGATCATCTCGAATACAAGCACTTTCATGAAAAAATCCATAATAAATTATGAGCTTGGTAATATTTAAATGTTTAAGTTATATACAGAATATGTGGTATACTTTATAAACCAGACTACTGATTTAGGTTGCTATTTGCATATAGAAAGATATACTCTATTAAAAAAATTAACTCCTCTAAGTCCACTTAAGTTTAAATTTATCATCAGCATATATTGTTATAGCACAAAGATAGCTTATCAATATATACATATGTATAAATATAATTATGTTTTCTTTCAGTGCCTTCAGCCAAACATAAATTATTTATTGGTTTATGCCAATTACTTAATAATTTATTAAGATATAACAACGACTATGTAGGAGTGACCTATACCGGACATCACATCTTTA
>Ga0224511_10005374_pt1 | contig 10026 bp, 11 predicted proteins | sample SF_May12_sed_USG_2_FD_169988 | JGI IMG/M metagenome (GOLD analysis project Ga0224511, IMG submission 169988) | Sediment microbial communities from San Francisco Bay, California, United States - SF_May12_sed_USGS_8_1 | ecosystem: Environmental > Aquatic > Marine > Sediment | place: USA... | reverse complement strand
TAACCGAGACATGTTGTAGAATATGAAAACGCAAAAATCATTTCTGTACATTTTTTTTCCTTTATTTGTGATTTTGGCTGTATATGCACTGGCCTAATGTACTCATCAGAAGAGTTCACTTTAATAGTTTTATTTTACTTCGTTACAACTTCGCTCAAGACAAGCAAGACGCGCATGAAAAAAGTTTTCACGTTAACTTAGGACGTTTATTTTCACAAACAACGTTATCTATCATCTAGTTGGAAAATCACATAGCACGCCCCAGTAATACATTTAAAACCAAAGAAAGTGTAACAGTTTGGCCAATCAGATTTGTGCTGAGCAAATACGTAAGAATTTTGCATGGACTAATTTGAATGTGTGGTGCTTTGCTTTATTTTTGAGCGAATTATATGGTCGTATTTAAAGGAGATTTGTTCAAAGTATTAGGAAAATATTCATAACTTTTTTTGCTCCCCGAAACAATTTCGGGGGAGCATATAGTCGCCGCCTGGTCCGTCCGTCCGTCAGTCCGTCCGTACGTCCCATTCGTGTCCGGCCTATAACTTTGTTATTCGAAGTCGAATTTCGTAACTATTTTACAGAAATAACCACCATGTTGAGACGACGTGTCGCGCGCAAAATTTGTGTCCCTACCTTAAAGGTAAAGGTCACAGCGCGACCTTGCAGCAAAATCATGTACGGCCCATAACTTTGTCATTTGAAGTCAGATTTTGAAACAATTTCAAAGAAACGATCACCATATTGGGATGACTTGTCGCGTGCAACATTTGGGCTGCTACCTTGAAGGTCAAGGTCACAACATGACCGTTCAGCGACATCATGTCTGGTCCATAACTTTGCTATTTTAAGTCAGATTTCGAAACTGTTCTACAGAAATGACCACCATGTTAAGACGACGTGTCACGCGCAACATTTGTGTCCCTACTTTGAAGGTCAAGATCACAGCGCGACCTTGCAGCAAAATCGTGTCCGGCCCACAACTTTGTTCTTTGAGGTCGGAATTCAAAAATATTTCACAGAAAGTATCACCATATTAAGACGACGTGTCGAGTACAACATTTAGGCTGCTACCTTGAAGGGCAAGCTCACAGCAAGTTCTAACGGCAAAATCATGTCCGGCTCATAACTTTGTTATTTGAAGTCGGATTTAACAATGCTTTTACATAAATGATCATCATAATGAGAGAACGTGTCGCGCGCTACATTTGGGTCGTTTCCTTGAAGGTCAAGGTCACAGCATGATCTTTCAGCATAATCGTGTCCGGCCCATAACTTCGTTATTTTGAGTTCTATTTAAAAACTATTTCACATAAATGATCACCATGTTGAGACGATGTTTCGAACACATTTGGGTCGCTACCTTGAAGGTCAAGGTTACAGTATGAATTTTCAGCAAAAGAGTTTCCGGCCATATCTTCTTTATTTGAAGTCGGAATTTACAACTATTTCACAGGAATAGGTACCACATTTAGACAACATGTCGTGTGCAACATTTAGGTTGCTACCTTGAAGGCCAAGGTCACAGCATGACCTTGCAGCAAAATCGTGTCTGGCCCAAAATTTTGTTATTTGAAGTCGGATTTTACAACTACTTTTGACAAACTGTGTCCAATACCTTTTCGGGGAGTATTACCCGGTTCCGACCGGCTCTTGTTTAAAAAAGTAACCCGCTGTTTTCAAAGACACCAACATGTGTAGTGTGTATTATTGTCTCAATTCGCTTCATAATCATCTATAGAAATTCGTCTTCATTATATTTGCTCTAAGTTGTACTTAACTTATGTCAAATAAGAATAATAACAAACATGCCCACATGTTTTATGTTATAAGACATATTGTAAATTTAATGGCGTAAATATAAGGTTACCGTTTTTCATTAGTCACTCTATTTTATTAACACCACATACAAAATGTTAGACGAGCAAACCACATGTTGTCGTATTAAAACAATATTACAGTCATATTTTTCTCTACAAGAGATGGCGACAAAGTGAGCGAAATGATATGCGCATTTTTATTGTTTCTTGCATCCAATCATCTTTACTTGCCGGCCGGTGCTCAACCCCTCTTCTCCTGATCTGCTCGTTCATTAGACACGTTCTTTTGTGTACTTATGATGAAATAAATCACCCACAATAACCGCCTGCGACTTTTCTGTTTTTGAAACAACAAACACATTAAGATTTCTTACCATAATACAAGAAGAACAAAAGGGCACATATACTCCAAACTCCATGCCCCACCATGGTTAACACCAACGTCAGATATGTTTGGCACAAAGAAGTGAGAACACTACTTGAATTAAAGCTGAACAAGTTCACTGAAAAACGTCCACTAGACAGCAGGATGAAAATGGTCTCCGGAACACTTGATTAGCTAAGAAAATACAAAAATCCTTGTTTATATTGAATACTACACACTCTGTGAACAATTAAATTTTTAAGCTTAATGTTTAACTTCCCGTCGCTGTATTTCGGACATTTAATAATAGACTAGAATACACGGGTCGTTAAACAGAGGGATTGCCTTCGTCTTTGAATGTTGTTGTTAATATATATAACAATATATAAAAACAAAAACGTTAAATAATTTATAACAACATAACAAAAGCCTCAAACACGATCAGTGCAAAACATTTTAAATATAAAGTTATTTCTTATTTGTTATAGGATGTTTGGAATATTCCCACGTAGGTTCAAGTGCGGGTTTATCAACAATCGTTATCGTGTGGTTTGTAGACGTGATCCTGCTGCTTAAAGGCGACCTTCAGCTTGCTTCAGGCCCTCCTTACAATCGGAAGGTCAAGTCGCACGGCCACACAATCAACGGCTGATCAGTTTGCTATTGTTTGCTGTTATTATGCTCAATTATCTGTACTGTCCTTCTCTGTTTGTTGTACATGTAGCATGAACTCAGAAAATGTCACTAGTTCATTTTAAAGTCTAAAGTTGATTAATTATTAGAAAAATTATAAATGATTGTTTGAACTTTGAACAGGTTTATGCTGGATACGAGATCTAAAACAGGACAATATTCAAAACCACAACATATTTAATATTTTTAATTACTTGCTTAGCTTTGACATATGTTTTCTGTTGTTTTTGTAAAATCGAGTATCTTATCTTAGCACATTTCGCTCGCGCATAGTTATACAATTTAATGTTTTAAAACTAAACATTAAAAATGAATTGCTGGGATCGCATAATTAAAACATAATGTCTATAAAATTTTAAACTGTTTTTGTAATGGGTCAACAACAGCTAATTGCCCAAAATGGTGACTTGTTTATGTTAAAAACAAGCAATGATGTTAAAATCAAATATAAGTAAACTATTGTTTTGTCTCAAAAGTACCAGATTATGGCTTGAACCTGATTTTGTCAGGTAATGGTTTGCACGTGATGTCGTCAGGTTATGGTTTGCACCTGATTCCGCCAGGTTATACTTTGCACCAGATTTCGACAGGTTATGGTTTGCACCTTATCTCGCCCGGTTATATTTTACACCTGATTTCGCCAGGTTATAGTTTGCACATGATCTCGCCAGGTTATATTTTACACCTGATTTTGACAGGTTATGGTTTGCACATTATTTCGCCAGATAATGGTTTGCGCCTTATCTCGCCAGGTTATATTTACACCTGATTTCGACAGGTTATGGTTTGCACCTGATTTTGTCAAGTAATGGTATGAACCTGATGATGACAGGTTATGGTTTGCACCTTATTTCGCCAGATAATGGTTGGCACTTGATTTCGTCAGGTTATGGTTTGCACCTGATTTTGCCAAGTTATGATTTGCACCTGATTTCGCCAGGTTATGATTTGTATCTGATCTCGCCAGGTAATTGTATGAACCTGATTTCGCCAGGTAATGGTTTGCACTTGATTTCGTCAGGTTATGGTTTTCAACTGATTTCGCCAGGTTATATTTTGCACCTGATTTTGACAGGCTATGGTTTGCACCTGATTTTGTCAGGTATTGGTTTGCACCTAAATTCAACAGGTAATGATTTGCACATGATCTTGCCAGGTTATATTTTACACTTGATTTCGCCAGATTATGGTTTGCACATGATTTCGTCAGGTAAAGGTTTGCACCTGATTTCCCCAGGTTATGGTTTGTACCTGATTTCCCCAGGTTATGGTTTGTACCTGATTTTGTCAGGTAAAGGTATGCATCTGATTTCGCCAGGTTATAGTTTGCACCTGATTGCGCCATGTAATGTTTTGCGCCGTATCTCACATGGTTATATTTACACCTGATTTCGACAGGTTATGGTTTGCACCTGATTTTGTCCGGTACTGGTATGAACCTGATGTTATCAGGTTTTGGTTTGCACCTAATTTCGCTAGGTAATGGTTTGCATTTGATTTCGCCAGATTATGGTTTGCACCTGATTTCGCTAGGTTATTTTTTGCACCCGATGTCGACAGGTTATATTTTACACCTGATATTGACAGGTTATGGTTTGCACTAGATTTTGTCAGGTCGTGGTTTGCACCTGATTTTGCCAGGTTATAATTTTGCACCCGATTTCGCCAGGTTATGTTTTGCACCTGATTTCGCCAGGTTATATTTTGCACTTAATTTTGTCAGGTCATGGTTTGCACCTGATGTCGACATGTTATGATTTGCACATGATCTCGCCAGGTTATATTTTACACTTGATGTTTGACAGATTATGTTTTGCACATGATTTCGTCAGGTAAATGTTTGCACCTGATTTCGCCAGGTTATATTTTGCACTTGATTTTGTCAGGTCATGGTTTGCACCTGATGTCGACATGTTATGATTTGCACATGATCTCGCCAGGTTATATTTTACACTTGATTTTTGCCAGATTATGTTTTGCACATGATTTCGTCATGTAAATGTTTGCACCTGATTTCCCAGGTTATGGTTTGCACATGATCTTGCCAGGTAAATGTATGCACCTGATTTCGCCAGGTTATGGTTTGCACCTGATTGTGCCAGGTAAAGGTATGCACCTGATTTCGCCAGGTTATGGTTTGCACCTGATTGTGCCAGGTAAAGGTGTGCACCTGATTTTGCCAGGTTATAGTTTACACATGATTCTTGTCTTGTTATTTATGGGCAATTGTGAAGGTTATTTCCGCCAAGCTTGACCTATATGGTGTAGTTCAGGTGTGCGCTGCAAATATTGATCAACAAGATTGGAAAAAATAAAATTTTCAAATGTAATGACGTATACACCCCTAATATTGTTTCGTGTAAGCAAACAATTGTTTTGAAAAACTGAAATAATTTGCTATTTTCAAAACGGTTACACTGATTGTAGAAGTACATGTTGTTGGAGGTTGAATACGTTAGTTAACTGGCTGTGGTTTGTGTACTGATTGTGACAGTAGGACAGCTGAACATCAACATTCATATATTAATGGGTAACTTTGTATTTAGTTAATGCTTTCTGGTAGTTTATAGAGAAATATCGGTGAAATAAAAACGGTAATTCACTGTTTGAAACAGTGACTGATAAAACCCGTATCAGTCACTGTTTGTCTGATGCAAGTACTACTTTTAACCTCATAGGGAGCCCCTCGCAGGATTGTCTCCCTTACCTTCCATGATGTACTTTAATAAAAATGTGGCTTTTAAAATTTATATGAAATATGGTTGTTTTTCTTTTAATGTCATGAACAAATTTAAAACCACATTATCTAAAAAACTAAAATATGAATAAGTAAACATAATGTAGAGAAGGGCGGAATAAAACGCTACAGTTGTATACAGTAGGGCTGCGTTTCGCGAACTTGTTTATGACAGTGACGTCATTTCCAGCAATCTAATGAGGTCATTTAGGAATCCCCACAACTATTTTTATCAGTGCAGCGTAGTAAGTAAAGACCCGCGTACAAAAAATTGAAGTTTAATGGAAAGTTTGCTCATAGACATATTGATGTGTGTTATTAATTGTAATTTTTGATTTATGGAACATGTTCAAGATGTTCAAGATTCAATGTTGGGGGCTCCAAACGGGAAATTATTTAAGTCCGATATTATGGAGAGTATTTAAATGTTTTAAGCATAAAATAAAAAGAAAATTTGTTAGTTTTTGATAGGATACGGATTTTTTATTCAATCGTGATAATAGAAAAACATATTTCCACTCGTGGCTGCGCCACTTGTGAAAATATGATTTTCTGTGATCACTCGTGAACAAAAAATCCGTATCCTACCAAAACCAACAAATATCCTCTATATATTTCCATTTCTACTTATTTTGTCACTTAATACACCATAAGATGTCCCCCGTTAGTGTATGAAGTTTAAAAGTTATATTCTAATAGTATATTTAGACCTCCTTTTGAAAGCGTAAACTATTTTGTTTTGGCTAATATATGATTAATTAATGCTCTGTTTTATTACTAAGATATGGTACTTTTGAGATAATGCGCTAATATTTTACTAAATATTTAGTTTCAACATGATAACTTATTTTTAAACATAAACAATCGACTGATTAGTGCAATAAGCCCTGGTTCTTCACCTAAATAATGATTTTTCCTGCGCATTTAAAAACTGATATATATTTGCTTTGAATAATTAGAAACGATAGAACGGTGTATATACAGTATGCAGTCAATGGAAGGTCGTATGCAGTGCGCAGGCTTAAAAAGTACTTGATATACACAGCTGGTGGAGATTCAAACTTTAAACGTCACGATTGCGAAATAATATAACAAATGAAATCACTCAGAAAATTCAAACTGTGTCACTAAACAGGGCCATTTAACCTATCTACAATGTGTCAGGAGCGAATCACACCATAACTGTTTGTGTATTGTATATATTTAAAATACACATGTATGATGGTATCATTAAGTTTACAAGATCACACAAATTGATATACTTATCATAGAAATATTTACTTATTTTAGCATGCGGCAACATTATATCTATATCAATCTTCCCTCAGTTTTAAGTACACCACTTGATCGAACTATAACGGATCGGTATTGCACCTACACTCTGACTAAAATAAACATATATATATATCGGTAAATCAAAAGTAAGGAGCGGTAGGACAAAGGATCCGCAAATAACAACAAACTATTGTATATGAGTACAAATATTTACTTACTAAAGAAGAATATTAAATTACAATTGAAACATAATTATGTGTTTATTTTGGTTATAATAAAAGCAGCAACTTTTCAGTATATTTCTTTCGTTCGTTTTCCATTTTACAATCATTTGAATAACAGGCACTCTACACACACCGATGAATGGATCAAAATAATAAAAACACATTTAGATGCACCGTAAAAAGACATTCTTTTAAACACATACCGTCCACTAAATATTTATTAAACATCGCAATGTTCTCATTGATGAGTTTTGGTATTTTGAAATGCCAATAACGATTTGTTTCCTGACAGTAAGGTTTTAAGACAACCTATTATTTATTATACAATGTTAGATTAAAATTAAACGTTTGTTGCATAATCAAAAACATATGCATTCATGCTCTAAATTTACATAAGCAACATGTCCATTCTCTTTTTTAATTTACACAAACAATGTCAGGAACACATTTAATCTGCTTGAGTCTTATTCAGCTTAAGTTCGAATATACAGGCAGCTTACATAGACACGCTCAAATAAAAGAAAAGAAAGACAATATACAAAAACTTGAGACTAGAATTTGCGAGATATAAACAAAACATATAAATATCGTATTAAAAAGCTAAATATAGAATCTCTAGTTGCTAGTCGTCGTTTCCAGTGAGTTCTCATCGACTTCCTTCTCGGGTTGGTTCACGTACACTGTTTGTGTTTCTTTAATGTGGACCAACGGATCGTAATGTACTAAACAGAAAAGGCAAACACTGTCTGTGTTATTTTCGTCAAGGCCGTTTTATTTCGTTATCGTTAAAACGATCAACTATCTAATTATATCTGCCGTTTTGCTCTGAACAAATACTTTTCTGTTTTAAATAGAAACATAAATTATAATGTATTTTGTAAAGGCTTGGCTTAGTAGTACGATTTTATACAATTTTGTTTGAACGACTTAATTGACCAATTAAAATCAGTCTTTATTAAAAAAAATAACACGTTGAAGGAGATTGAGAACATTGATTTGTGTGTGTCAGTTACGTTTCGTGAGATAGTTTACCGGCGACTGAAGGCCCTCGCAATTGTTCGTAGGGACCACTGATTCCTCCCTTAGCTCCCTCGTCCCACTTCCGCATTTGCTGACGGGGTTCACTGGTCCCTATATCTGAAAGCTTGCCTAGTGTCGGGACGGCCGCTACCACGGCTGTAGTAGTTTGCACATACATGTAATTTATTTACAATGAAAGCCCACAAAAGATACGACCTTTGGTGTTTTTATGACCGAATAGGTATATTAAGAGATGAAATCAATAATATATGTTTTAAAAGTTTTAAACTTCAAGAACAGGGCGCAAATACAATCATACATGTACCACACTGTGCATCCATAGAAGATGGCAGATTCAAGCAAAGAAACGAACATGTATTCAATTACATGTAAAAAGAAGAATAAAAATCAACAGCGTTGCTTCACCTTCATCCTCTGGTATGTATGCATATTCATGCACCTCACTGTTAGGCCGGAATGTCGGTACGTTCTGGGATGTTCCCGCATTGTGTACGTCACTGACAACGATGGCTGGGGTTGTTTGTTGTGATGGCCGCCTACAAAACGGTAATATTCGTTGCATAACAACGAATCAAACATTAATTAATGCTTATTATAAAATCGTACAAACACAAGTGTATCTTAGTTCACATGTAACAAATAAACACTCCTGCACCTTTGATACAGGATAACACTGTTACTGAAGCATTGGCTAAAGGACTCGCAATACACATATTTATCTACTGCTGGTCTCAGAACGTAGACTTGCATTTAACCCTGGGACATGGCCGAACACATTGTGCGATTGCCAAATCATTAATATGAGAGATCTGCCATCAACGAGTGTAGATAGTCCTTCGTTTTGGACAATAAGCGATTTAAGTGCAAATATTAAGGACTGTGCATTGAACATATTTTAATGGATGAGGGTCAATTAGTATCAAATAAAATAAATTAAATACCCAGGCACATGTCCAAGAACTGCTTATTATGCAGTAATCAGTGGCAATATGAGTTGGTATGAAATTATTGTAAAATTCCCAAGAGCGCACGCGAACATGCTGACAAGTAATGGCTCTTACCTAGATAATTTTAAAAACGTAATGAACATTGGTTATTGTTTAATAATCAGTGACAATAACTATGTTGGTACATGCGCATCCTTTTACACAGTCGTCTAAAAGTACAAGCTTACAAGTATTTTTGAAACGTTTTACGGTTCTTGCACTCATGTTGTGTTGTTACTTGTGGCACACGTTCTTTTACGCTTATCAAGGAAATTTCCCATTTGATATAAAATGTATGTGCGCTTAAAAATATTCAGATCCTGGAGATCACATGCTGACAAGTATGCATGTTTGCTTTGCGGCTCGAGCACAGGTAGGTTTGAAGTTCCAAACGTTTGGTAACGAGCGTACGGACAGACAGACAGACGGACATAGACATATTTTTATGCACCCAAAGTAGAGGGGACCTAATACTTAAGATAATGCTACGTGTTAGCAGTACTTTGTAATTCTTTGAGATATTAACAATTACGTTATTATTATTATTATTACTATTATTATTATTATTATTATTATTATTATTATTATTATTATTATTATTATTATTATTAATGTTGTTGTTTTTTTTAATGAATATTTTCTACTAAAAGCGCGAAGACAAACTCAATTGCAAGATATTAAATAGGCATGTACTTAATTTAAGTGTAAGTATTGCATGCCTAAAGCCTGTCCTCATGAATCAGATGTTTGGTTCACAATTATACTGGTACATTCTAAAGTGAGAATAGATATGTTAACATAATTATTTACTTTTGTTGAATGTCAAACACTATTGTTTGCTTCTTAAGGTTATTGGAGTGCAATGGATTCACATACTTGAAGCCAA